>Ga0172371_10001184_pt1 | contig 41265 bp, 37 predicted proteins | sample Lak12m_FD_114543 | JGI IMG/M metagenome (GOLD analysis project Ga0172371, IMG submission 114543) | Freshwater microbial communities from Kabuno Bay, South-Kivu, Congo - kab_022012_12m | ecosystem: Environmental > Aquatic > Freshwater > Lake | place: Democratic Republic of the Congo: South-Kivu... | reverse complement strand
TGTGCATACGGATCGTTGGGTTTCGAGCGGAAGAGGTACATGAATATTATGCCGGGTTTCCGCTCTCTACCCAACCTACGCGGGGGTGTGCATACGGATCGTTGGGTTTCGAGCGGATGGGTCGCCTGGAAAATTTGATGGATTTCCGCTCTCTACCCAACCTGTGCGGGGGATGTGGGGAGGATGCACAGGAATCCTGTCCATCGGTTGGCTCAAATACCGTCGGGTTTCCAAACCCGACTTACTTATTTACCAACATATTGTGCGATAATTGTTAATGTCCGGAGGAATAAGCATGCGTTTATGGAGTTTGCACCCATCTTATCTCGACAGGCAGGGGTTGCTGGCCTGCTGGCGTGAAGGATTGCTGGCACGAAAGGTTTTGCTGGGACAAACCAAAGGGTACCGCAACCATCCGCAGCTGGAGCGTTTCAAATCTCAATCTGAACCACTTATGGCTATTGATGCTTACCTGTTGGGGATATTTGATGAATCACTGCTGCGGGGGTATTCCTTCGAGCGCGGCAAGATTGGCGCGGGATTAGTGGATCTAAAACTGAACGTTACGGATGGCCAATTAAGATATGAACTGGAACACCTCAAGAAAAAGCTGCAAAAGCGCGACATGGATCGCTATGATCGCCTGGCGACCCTGGTTCAGCCCCTGCCGCACCCCTTGTTCGAGGTGATTCCAGGTGAAGTGGAGGCCTGAGAGCGCGCCTAAGGCAGCAGATTGTCCGGTTTCACCCTTTCCTGGGAAAAACAACCAGGACCTTCGGCGGGTACTTTGCGCTATGTCGATTGAGGTTTTTTATTCGAGTTAAAAACCGCTCATGCCAACCTGTGCGAGGTTACGCTTACTGATTGTTGGGTTTCGAGCGGATGGGTCGCCTGGAAAATTTGATGGATTTCCACTCTCTACCCAACCTACGCGGGGGATGTGGGGAGGATACACAGGAATCCTGTCCATCGGTTGGCTCAAATACCGTCGGGTTTGGAAACCCGACTTACAGATTGTCCGGTTTCACCCTTTCCTGGGAAAAACAACCAGGACCTTCGGCGGGTACTTTGCGCTATGTCGATTGAGGTTTTTTATTCGGGTTAAAAACGCTCTACCCAACCGACACGGGGAGGATGGGCAGACTAAACGTTCAGCCGAAATGCAGAATCAAGGAACCGTAAAACGGCTGATGGCGCAAGACTTGTCGCCTCCTTTGACTTGCGTCTGAACAAACCAGATATAATTTCCAGCATCCAGGGTCTTAGAGTAGGAAGTTTCACTTATCCAATGAACTTGACTCCCGCTCCAATAAACATCACCAATATAAAGATTGGATAAGCCTCCAGGGAATGTAGTATTCCAATGAAGCGTGACCTTGCCGCTTTGTAACGTGAAGGAGACCTTTAGATCATATTTACATTCAAATCCGGTATCAAAAGTAAGGGTTTTTCCGGCAGTGACCTGTATCTCATCTCTTGCATCTCCTGGATCGATAAGCCCATATTGCTCAGGGACAGATTTAATGACCTGATACTTGCCGGGTTCAACCCCTGTGATCGTATATCTCCCCAGTGCATCTGTAATTGAACTGTATTCAAGACCTTTGCAAGCACCTATCCAATTGGAGCACAACATGATGTTCACGCCTTCATATGGATGGTCCCCCCAATTGACCACACCCGTCACGGTCCCCGTGGTGGCGGTGGGTTTGGCGGTCGCCCTGGGGGTGGGTGTGGCAGTCCTGGTCGGCGTCAGCGCGGGCAGGGTTGGGGAGGGGCTGGGCAGGGCTGTTTCGGTTGCAGTTACGGTCGGGGAGGCTGTTGGAGGCGCTGTCATTGCCTGAAACTTTGGCCAGAAGCTGACCGCCAGGATGATCAGCAGGAGTGGTATCCCGATCCACAGGTACTCGCGGCGCAACCAGCCCGGTTTGTTCGCTGGAGGTGGGGTTGAGGGCTGCTCGATGACCGGTTGTGGACTTTGGGCAGGCTGAACAATGGCGCCCGTTTCCAGGGGTGTTACGATGGCCTTGACCCTTTCCACCAGGATCTTGATCTGGGCTTTGGTGGGCGGATTCATGGCTTCCAGCCAGTGGGTGCGCGCCAGGTAGTACTGTTTACCGGGTTCCGGCTCGGTATTATCGATCTTGAAAGGAATAATGGTCAGCTCGTGATTGGCAGCCAGGATGATCTCGCGACCAACATCCCTGGAAGAATTCGATGAGACCGAAAAGATGAGCACCATAACCTTGCATTGCGAGATGGCGGTGGTGATGGCGGTCGGCCAATCATCGCCTGCGGCAATATCACGCGGGGCGATCCAGCAGCGCAGACCGGCGGCCTCCAGGTTGGCGCAGATGCCGTCGGCGATCAGCTTGTCTTTGCTGGAGTGGGAGATGAAGATGTCATGTGTCATACCATTCTCCTTGGGGGATCAGGCAGGTTTGCGATCCAGGATGTGCTCGATGATGGCATCGGCAGCCTGCTGATAAGGGCAGAAGAAGTGGATGTTGGGTTTGCTGGAGAGGTCGAGCATCTCAGCCAGTCCGCTGTTATGCAGACGCACCCAGATGGTCACAGCAGGGTTGAGCTTTAGAACCTTGTAGGTCGCTTCCAGGTTGAGGGCATCAAAACCTGCGGTCAGGATGATCAGGCCCGCATTGCGAATGCCGGTACTTTCAAGTACACCAAGATCAGCCATGTCGCCCTGGATATGAATGACGTTATCGTCATTGAAACCAAGCTCAGCCAGCAAGCCGGGACGCGGATCGAGCAGCACGATGGCGCGCTGCGGGTTCTCCTTGATCAAACGCCGCACCAACTGGCGACCCATCTCACCCACACCGCACAAGACAATATGATCCTGATAACTTTTAATGACCATGAGATCCCATTCCCTTCGATTGACTCGCCTTTGCATATATATGGAAAATACCCTTAATACCCCTTCGCCCAGGATCATTACGGCCGCGACCGGCATGATGAAAGCCAGCAGGACGGGCAGCAGTCTGCCGCCCGTATCCACCCCCTCCAGGCGAGCCATGTAGAACGCATCCAGGAAGAGCTGCGGCCAGCCAGCAGCGGGTTTGGCGCCGAAGAGCTTCAGAACCAGTGCGCCCAGGATCAGCAGCAGGGCAAACAGAGCCAGGTTGATCCAGACCGAAGACAGGATGATGATGAAGTCACGCCAAAATTTCTTAAGCACAGAAGTTATCCCTGGGTTTTAACCACCGCATAACCACCGCGCGCCAGCATTTTTGGAATGCCGCGCACCATGTCGCGATCTTTTTCCTTTTCATCCTCCGGCAGCTCGCTCCAGGGCACCAGGCACTGGTTCAATTTTTTGTTCGTGTCCGTGACAGGTCCAAGCTTCCAGCCATCCTGCAGTTTGACCTGCATCCAGCGTTCATGTTCCCTCTCAGCCAGGAATTCAAGCGCAGCACCGGGGAAGTTAAAGGGAGGTTCGTTGCTGCGGGCCGGGATCATGACGTATCCAGCGCTGGCCAGCTTGACGGGGATATCACGCACGTTCTCGCGATTCTGCTCTTTAAAATTTTCAGACAGTTCCCCATAAGGCACGGTGGTTGCATAGGTGCTTTCGGCGCGGCTTTTGAGACCCTCGCGGTAGATCTCATGAGCTGCCTCGGAAAGATCTTCAAGGATCTTTCCGCTCAACTCGAGCTGCTGTACCAATACCAGGAAATCCTGACCGTCCACGTGCAGGTCCAGCTGGGCTTCGGATGGCAGGCTGGAACGCTCGAAGGAGCGTTTGCCAGCCAACTGGCTCATGGCGATGATCGATTCGATCGAACGGACACCGTGACGGTATTGGCGGGTCTTCATCAGGGCACGCAGGACACCCGAATCGATCTTAAATTTATCTTTATCGAACAGGTCCGGCACACTGCGTATAAGGATCGAGCGCAACAGTATGGCACGGCGGATAATAAAATACGGATCCTGGACAGAAGAATTATCTGTAGAGAGGACAGGGTTGGGGCCGAGGATATTGACATAACCTTTCAAACGGCTGACGAAATCCGGACCCTTGACCACCCGGAAGTTTTCGGGAGACAAGTCTCCGCCAAAGCCCGCCATGCTGATGGAGGTACCACCGGCAAAGACAAAGATGCAGCGACCGATGGGGTGAGCGATCTGGCCCTCCTGGAAACGTCCATCCTGCATGGGCGCCAGGAAATAGCGCAACCAGCCCAGCGGGTTTCCATTAAAAGTGGTATCAAATTCATCCCAGAAGATAAGCGGGATCTTGCCGCTTAAACCGATATCGCGCACCTGGTGCAGGGCAGAGATCAGGTCTGCGGGGGATGCAAATTGCGACAGGTTGAACTCGCGCACTTCGATCTGACCGGGCAGGAGCGAGTTTGCCACCTCGCTGATACCGAAGGACTTCCCGGAACCGGGTGCACCGAACACAGCAATCGAGAGCGGGCGCTTTTGCCCCCCCTGGCAGTATTCTGCCACCAGGGTGCGGATGCTTCGAAAGCTCTCGATCTCCTGCCGGTCCACCGTGAGCAGGTGACCGAACTGCCCGAGGGGTACATCCTGCAGCGCGGCCTCCGGCCCATTGCGCACGATCTGCTCCGCCACCTGGTCCAAACTGCCACGATACCGATCTTGAAGGATGGTCCAGAAACCCGGCGAGACCGGTATTTCATCCACATTACCCGGCTGCTTGATAAAGCGCAGAGGGTCCTGCACTTCGACCGTGGCAAAGGATGACTTGTCCTGGCACAGGCTGGTAGCGATGCGCTTGATTGGAAAGACCAGCGGATTTTGTGCGGAGAGTTGACCTTTTTCTGCATAACCATCTTTATGCAGGGTGCGCATGGCAGTCAGCCCGCTCTGAACGCCGCGCCGCAGGTCCGGGTCAGCCGGGTTCAACAGCAACTGGCGCACGATGCCGGTCGCCAGACAGGTGGTGTAGCCAATGACACCACCGGGATAACCACTCTCCCAGGTGCCTTCTATGGCACCCGGATCGAATATCAGGTAACAGTGCGAATCCTGTGAGGTTTGCCGGGAAACCAGGATGGCACCGGCCGCGCCAAAGGATACGACGACATGCGCACAATGTGAGAGGGCATTAACACAGGGATTGTGAACCAGTTCCCAGAAGACATCCTGGGCTGTGCGCTCCCAGGATAGTTCGCGGCTGATCTGCACTTCGGTCAGGCGCAGGTCATTGGCAGTCGTAACCACCACCAGATGGTCGGCATGCTGGCGGTGCAGGTGCTCCCACAGGGGACCCTGCGCAACTGGCCTGGTCATTTTCAGGACGATCCATTGCAGGGCTTTGCCGGGTGAATTAACAGCCAGAGGCCAGCAATCCGGTGAGTTCCGAAATCCCAGGTCAGCATCATCCAGGACGATGAACCCAGCCTGGTCTGAATCATCCAGGACCTTGATGGGTGGACAGGAGGCTTCAGCACGGCGCAAACCCAGGAATTCATCCACGCGCCAGGCTTTCTGCCTGTCGAGTGTCGGTTTTTCAGCATATTTCTTTTCAGACCAGATCGCAAAAGATTGATGAAATTTGGGGTCACCGGGAATGGCTTCGTTAGCCTGGCGGGGAACTGCAGGCTGACGGATGCTGGTTGCGATGGACTGCTCTGCCAGCAGGTTTGCACAGACTGCTTCAAGCAGGTCAGCCAGCAAAGAGGCGCCGCCGCGCTGCCAATAGATGTCCACAGAATCGTTCAGGCTCCAGACCGAAGCGCTTTTTTTGGCCTGCCCGATGCGGGCCAGGTTCCAATCCATGGTACTATCCCCCGCCACGATCACCAGACGATCTTCAGGTCTTTTTTTCATTGGAACTATCTCCCTTAATGTATATTTTTAGAAACAACTTCTCAAAATATCGGGAAAGATGGAGTGGTTTTCAACTGCAACAACCCCGCTCCTATTTTTTTCGTTACGTTTATATATTGTGCATATTAGCATAATTAGCCGGAAAACAAAAGTGGCAGGGGCGGTATTTATGCAACCGAACAGAGAGGGGTTTGAGCGGATGGGTCAACTGAAAAGTGTCCCGGGTTTCCGCTCTCCAGCCAACCTGTACGGGGGATTGTATACAGTTTGTTGGGTTTCGAGCGGAAGAGGTACATGAATATTATACCAGGTTTCCGTTCTCTACCCAACCTACATGGGGGATTTGGGGAGGATGCACAGGAATCCTGTCCATCGGTTGGCTCAAATACCGTCGGGTTTGGAAACCCGACTTATTTATTACAGGTAGTCCGGTTTCGAACGGATGGGTCGCCTGAAGAATTAGAATGATTTCTGCTCTCTACCCAACCTACGCGGGAGGTGTGCATACAGATCGTTGGGTTTCGAGCGGAAAAGTCACTTGGAATTAATGTTTGTCTTCCGCTCTCTACCCAACCTACAGGGTCTTAAAACCCGTTCCACAATACCAGCGTGGAAATAATAAAAAAGACGAACAAGATCAGGTTGTCGTAGATATCGGCAAGGATCTCTTTCAGGTGCCCCTGCAAGAAGCCCAGGACGGGTTTTTTTAGTAAATAGAGAATCGTGGGCAGGAAGACCAGCATCCAGAGCGGATAGAGGGAGCGCCCGGTCAGGATGGCATAGATCATCATCACAGTGAAGAGGGTCACGGGTATGTAGGTGATGTGAACGATTCTCTTGAAAAAGGTGGTGCCCAGTTTCCCGCCATCGTCAGCATCCGAACCGAGTTTGACGGCGGTCTGAGCCCCTGTGGCGATGGAAAAATAGGCAGTATGCCCGATACCATAGCAGATCATGGCAGCCCCAAAGGCGAGCGCAAGGACAAAGGCGAAGATATCGCCGGCTGGCTGAAAAGCCAGGAAGATATGCAGAGAAGCCAGGCTGTAAAACCAGCAACCCAACAAACCAAGCATCCCGGCATTGAGCAGGATCTTTTCGGATAATGCACTCATTCTGTAGGCCGGGCTGTCTTTGAAGGAGGGGATATGATTGTAGGACAGGTCGCCCCACATGAACAGGATCGCCCCGATAATGCCGGAGATTCCGAACAGGCGCAAAGCCAGGGGAGTGAAGAGGTTCATGTCATGCTCCTTTTTCAGCAGGGAGATGTGGTCAGGCGGTGAGGTAATGGACTTGATGTAAACCTATTATTGCACTTTGTCATGAGATTGAACTTTCACAGGCGCGGGATCAAAGGCGGGGTGTTCTTCTTATATGTCTCATAATCCTCCTGACCACCCCACTTTTTATCAGCTTTGGCTTCCAGCAGGGGTACACCGCTGACACGGGTCAGAAGCAGCGTCACGAAGACGGGCGAGATGAGAGCCACCCAGCCCCAGCCGCGCAGAACGGGCAAGGCTATGATGGCGACACCCACCCAGAGCATGATCTCACCGAAGTAGTTGGGGTGGCGGGAGCGCGCCCACAGGCCGGTCTGGATGAAGCGTCCCTTGTTTTCAGGGTTGGCGCTGAATGCACTTTTCTGCGAGTCGGCTGCCACCTCGATGGCAAACCCCACCAGCCAGACCAGGAAGCCGAAGGCGGCGAACAGGTCCAGTCCCTGGCGGGTGGCAGTGGTGATGGCGACCAGGGCAGCAGCCAGCGTAAAGGTGACCCACAGACCCTGGATGGTCCAGACGTTCAGGAAGCGCAGGAAGGAGGGTTTCAGATCATCGAAGCGGTCATCCTTGCCGGCTTTTTGAATGCGGCGGAACAGGAATGTTCCCAGGCGGACCGCCCAGATGAAGACCAGTGCATAGAGCAAGACCGACCTTGAATCGGGTCCCGGGCTGAGCAGCAGGGCGAGTGTAATGACAGCGATATAGGTCAGGCTGCCTGTCAGGTCGAAGAATTTCTCGGTCTGCTTCATAAAAGCCGGGATGAAAGCCAGCCACTGGATCAGGAAAGCCAGCCCGACCGCCAGGGCAAAGAGGGGTATCCCGAATGTGACCACGCCACCCTGGCTGCCTGCCCAGGCTACCAGCAAGCCGATGATCACCAGAACGAGGAATGTAAGGATTGCATTGATATCTTTTTTCTGCATGGGAGGAGTTCCTTTCTTGTATAAAGTTATTTGATAGTGTATTGTAACCTGAGTTCATCCACAGGATTGACCGGTTTTGAGCGGTTGGGGAATTACCCGGTTTCGCTGTGTTGATTGAAGATTATTTTTCTGGTTAAAACCGCTCTACCCAACCTACAAGGGATTGCATACACTTTGTTGGGTTTCGAGCGGATGGATCGCCTGAAGAATTAGAATGATTTCTGCTCTCTACCCAACCTACGCGGGGGATTTGGGGAGGATGCACAGGAATCCTGTCCATCGGTTGGCTCAAATACCGTCGGGTTTGGAAACCCGACTTACAGATTGTCCGGTTTCGAGCGGATGAGTCACTTGGAATTAATGCATATCTTCCGGTCTCCAACCAACCTACATGAGGGAGGCTGGGTTGCAGAATGTTGGGTTTCGAGCGGATGAGTAGCATGAAGAATTTTAATGATTTCCGCTCTCTACCCAACCTACACGGGTGGATGTGCAGAGCAATTGTCCGGTTTCGAGCGGATGGATCGCATGAAAATTGTGCCTGGTTGCCGCCCTCCAACCAAACAGCAACTTCTACAAATATTTACTCCGTACGATCCAAGCAAATCTGTAACACTAACCTCATTTTAATGCCCATTTGGGGTACAATATTTACAATATGGATAATATTGGTATAGATTCCAATCAGATCCAACATTTTGCTGACCGGCTTTATTTCAGCATCCACCTACCAAAGGAGTAATGAACATGGCAAGTATGTTAATTCAACACACCGTCAAGGATTTCACAGAATGGAAAAAAGTATTTGATGCCAATTCCGGTCTACGGTCTTCCAACGGTGAACTCTCACACCAGATCTTCCGGGATGCAAGCAACCCCAATCATATTACCGTTATCAATAAGTTGAATTCACTGGAAAACGCCCAACACTTTGCCCATTCACCCGAGTTGAAAGCAGCAATGGCAGATGCAGGTGTTTCCGGACCGCCAACGGTCACTTTCCTGATTGAAGCCTAAATACGAACAGTTCTGATCCATATTAGACCCTTCCTGAAGACAGGGAGGGTCTTTTTCCAAGTTGTTTTGATGAAGGATGACCAGCGGCAACCCTGTTTAAGCAAAAGACAGCCAGGAATGTGAATCCTGGTTGTCTGCTTTCATGGAATTAAATAGACCAATTCAGTCCTGGGAGCAACGAGATCAGGGACTGCGCCAGTTCGTATCGTTGGCGCTGAAGCCGCTGTGGCGCCCACCCTTGAGACCACGGAAGGCTCGCACCCAGTAGTAATAGGTGATACCGGATGTGGCTGTGGTGTCATCATAGGTCAAAGCCTGGGTTTCACCCTTTCCTGGGAAAAGCAGCCAGGACCTATGGCGGGTGCTTTGGGTTGTGGTGTTGGATACTTTTTCGGTTGTAAGGTAACCGCTCTACCCAACCTACAACTGCGGCGGAATAATAAAGACCTCCGAGGTTTTTCAAGCTTCGGAGGTCTTGTCATAGAGAGTTGGGTCAACCCCAATTGTTGGGTTTCGCTATGGTGATGAAATCTTCCGGTTATTTTTGATGCCGCTCAACCCAACCTACAATCGAGCAGAGAGTTTGGCTTCTATTTCAGCACTGTGAAGGTCTGGAAGGGGGTCCAGGCTCCCCAGGTTCCGCCAACTCTGGCGCGCACCATCCACTTGTAGCTGGCATAAGCCAAGACCTGGCTGGGATTGGTCGAGCAATTGACACTGTTGCAGGCAGCCGAACCAACGGTCCGGGTGTAGATGAGGGTGGCACCCTGCTTGAGCTGGAGCTGGTAGGCCGCGGCACCAGCCACCCTGTTCCAGGTATAACGCGGGGTGCGGTCGTGGATATCCCCGACAGGAGAGAGCGGGGTCGGCACTGTGCTGAGCACACTGAAGCTCTTGAAGGTGCTCCAGGCTCCCCAGATCCCGCCGACCCTGGCACGTACCTTCCACTGGTAGGCGCCATAAGGCAATGTGGTGGCGGGAGTGGTCGTGCAGTTGGCAGCTCCACAGGCTGTTGAGCTAACCGTGCGGGTGTAGAGGATGGTGGCACCCTGCTTGAGCTGGACCTGGTAGTTCGTACCGCCAAGCACTTTTGTCCAGGTGTATGCCGGTGTCTGATCGCTGATCTCCCCTGCCGGGGTGATTGGCCCAGGGATGGTGACGCCGGTTCCCTTGATGGAGAAGTTGTAGGGGTTCTCATCCGGGTCATCGTTGGCGATGCTGACGACAGCCCGGCGAATGCCTTCTGCACTGGGGTTGAAGGTGATGGTGAATGTCGTGCTGCCGCCACCGGCGACCGAGGCAGCGGCATCCACTGTCAGGATGAAGTCAGCGGCATGGGTACCCACGATGCTGACGCGTGGGTTATTTCCCAGGTGGAGAGTTCCCGTGCCCGGGTTGCTGATGGTGAAGGTGTTCGGGTCCGTGCCAGCCAGCACTTCAACATTGCCGAAATCCGTGTCGTCTGTTTTGGAGGGCGTGGCATCCCCGTCCAGGATCGGGACTCCTTTGCCGGTGACATTCATTTCAGGGCAGCTCAAACCCGCATCCGTGATGGTCCAGTTGTCTGAAGTGATCATGTTTGCCCGGGCGGCTGCACCACTGCAAAAGGTGCTGTTACCACCGGAGAAGGTCAGGTTGGGTTGCAGGATCTGTGCGTCCCATCCAATCAGAAGAGCATCATAATTAGCGGTGGAAAGGGTTACGCTGGTGAACATTCCATCGGCATCTGTCACAGCACTCACATCCCAACCCCCCAGATCCTGGTCGAAAGCACTGGCACCATAGAACATGGCATACATACTGGTCACACTGGAAGTGTCCCAAATGCCGAGGTCCTGGTTAAAGGCGCTGGCATCGTAGAACATATAGCTCATAGTGTCAACACTGGATGTATCCCATGCCCCGATGTTTGCATTGAAGGCACTGGCAGAGTAGAACATAAAGCTCATATCGGTCACACTGGAAGTATTCCAATCTCCGATGTCTTGGTTGAAGTTGTAAGCCATGTTGAACATAAGCTTCATAGTGGTCACATTGGATGTGTCCCAGTTTCCGATGTCCTGATTAAAGGCGTTTGCAGATCTGAACAAATAGCTCATATTGACCACATTGGCAGTATTCCACCCCCCTATGTCCTGGTTGAATGCGCTGGCACCCCAGAACATTCCAAACATATTGTCTATGTTGGAAGTATCCCAGCTCCCGATATCCCCATTGAAAGAGATGGCATCATAGAACATGGCGCTCATGTCCGTCACGAGTGACAGGTCGGGGGTATCCGTGGCTGCGCTGGTAAGATTACTGCAACCATAAAATGCATTATTCGTCGAGTTCCATTTGCCGGTGCCCCACTGCTCGATGGTCAACAGTTTTAACTTGTCCCCACCCATATTAAAGTGGATCCTGGGAAAACCTGTACCCGCCCCGCTGTTATCCTTGATGCGGAGGGTGTAGGTGCCCGCTCCGCCCAGGGTGCTGTAATCGCAGGTGTAATCCCCGGTCTGCCCGGTGGCTTCATTGATGCCATCATTATTGCAATCGACATTGTAGTTATAGCCGCTCCCAAAAGTGGGGATGGTGAACTGGGTGCTGCTGGAGGTCCCAGTGTTATCGGTCTTGATGGTGATGACGAAATCATCGGCTGAAAGAATGGGTTCCGCAGAAACCGGCTGGCGGGAAAAAAGTGCCAGGCTGAGAGCCAGGATCATTGCGAAAAAGGAGCGCCAAAAGTGGATTGAGATTGAGCCAGTCATGAAATGCCTCCTCAAGATCTGATCCATTCCAGATGGATAAGCTTATGATTGCCGGGTTCGTGTTTGCAGACCACCGGGTGATGGTGAGCTAATATTCCCCTGATTTCAACTCCATATCCTTTTTTAGTATACAACTATTTATTATAAATGCAAAATATTTCACAAACGACATCCAAAAAAAAAGAAGTATTCAAGCCCCACGTACAACCGGTCCATTTAAGAATTCAAAGTCCGACATAACCAAACCAAATTTTTCAGGAATCCCCACTTTGCATTCATCATGGCAGGTATTTTAAACCCCGGCACAGGTTTAACTGGCAGGCAATCGTTTTTCAAAGGTGATCAGATCGGGTTTGCGTACGTACCCCAACCTCTCGTTCATAGCCAGCATGGGGATGTTCTTGGCGTCATTTTCGGCGTAGATACGGACATAGCCATTGACCTGGGCATAGGCGATGGCGCGTAGTTTCAAGGCCAGCCCAAGTCCCAGGCGTCGATAGGGCGGCTTAACACCGGTCAGCCCCTGGTAGAGGGAAATCCCTTTCTTGGAGGAGAGAACATGACTCAGACCGACGTATTCATGCTCTTTAACGGCCACAAAAAATCCATCCGGAAGAACGGAAGGTCCGCTGATGGCATATTCGACGTACTTATCCAACCCCCTGCGCCCGATGCCAACCGCCAGGTCACCCGGAACGCTCAGGCTGATATCCCAATCCAGGTCATACAGTTTTTCATTGCGGGCAGGGTCGTTCTCAAGCTGCGGGAGGGTCTTGATCTGGATCCCTTTGCTCTGAAACCTGTCTTCCAAAGCGGAGAAGCGGGACAGGTCAAAAGCCTGTACATCCAGCTCGGACTCAATATCGCGAATGACCTCACGAAAACCGTGCTTCTCCAAAAACCGAATGCTATCGGGCTGATCTTGACTAGTGGAGGCGCGCAAGGCAAGCGGATCAAAAGGCTGCAGCCCGTGCAGGATGGTATCGTAGAGAGCGGAACCAATGCCGCTCCTGCGATTTTCGGGCAGGACGCTTATCGACAGGATAAAGTATTGCGGGTGGGCGAACCAGATGGACTGATTGTAATAGCCCACCCCCATAACCCGGCTGGACTCAAGTGCGATCCAACGCTGGAATTTGAATTTCGGGTCGCGGCGCTGGTCACTGGATTCGATCCCAGCTGCCGAATCAGGGAATTCTTATCCTGTTCCAAGAATGTCACCTGTTTCATGCTCTGCTGATACTTAAGTTGCTCCGAGAGCAGCTCCTGGCGTTCCTTATCCAATTGCTGTTCTTTGTTGCCGAGAACTGAATAGAACAGGGCTTTCAGGCTGAGATGCTCCAATTTTTCGACATCCACTTTTTCTTTTTCCAATTGGGACGCAAGAACTGAAAAACGCGTGGAGGCAGCCTGCAACTCAGTTTCAACCGTGTGGAGATCCCCCTCGAGTTTGAGCTTGAGCCTTTTTTGTTCGCTGATCTTTGTAAGGCGTGTACTCAATTCCGGGAGCATGGTTTTCTCCTTTGTTGATCTCTCTACTGTTAGGGTTAGAATTTGTTTCGGTTATTGCCAGGAAACTACTTTTGGGTTGAGCAGTTACTATTTTTTCCTTATTCTTATATACGAGTAAGTTGTGAAAAAGTATGAAGGATCGAATACAGGTATCTGACAAAGAAAAGGAGGTCGACTTTGGAAGGCAACCTCCTTTTCTTTACTCCACGCCAATTCCGGTGACAGGTTTTTTCAAACCGGCCGTCTCGTCCGGATCCATCAAGACCAGCAGCCCGAGCGTGGCGATGTCAGCGAAAAGCAACGGGGCAAGGATGGGTGCGCCGCGGATGAACCGTTCGATGATGCCGTTATCCCTGGCCAGGTCCGAGAAAATGTGCAACCCGGCGCCCAGCGTGCCCACCAGGATGATGAGCAGCATGCTGAGGATATAAGCCCAAATATCGGCACGGGTTGGTTTTCGTAAAAATCCGATCATAAGGGGCAGTACAGTGCCCAAAACACCCGCCGCGGTCGGGACCCACAGCCAGGGATTGCTGAAATCCGTGCGGGCATGATCGAGTACGCTGCTGATCAGGGTGGCCAGCATACCCATGCTCACCAGGAAGAAATAACCACTGGTCTTGCTGAACGGATATTGCAGGTGTTTGCCCCCGAATAGAACCAGGTTACCACTGTCCACCGGGTTCTCCATCCAGATGGCGCTCAGACCGATGGCGCCAACCAGGGCAAAGGTCAGGGGTGCAAGCAGGGGAGGAGCCCAGACTGCCAGGCTGATGTTAACCTGCTGCCCGGCTGCTGCAAAAGGCTGGAAAGCACGGATCATGTGAAAATAAGCGCCCAACAGGCCAACCAGGGTGCTGGCGAGCAGGGTGGGAATGGCCAGCCAGAGGGCCAGCGGCCGGTCCCGGAGCGAGATGAGACCAGCCAGCGCCAGGACCAGGGCAGCGATGGGACCAAAGATGACCGGGATCCACTCATTGCCCACCAGGCTGCCGCTGATGCTGTGAGCCAGGTAGATCTCGACTGCCAGCATGAGCTCGTTAAAGGCAGCCATGAGCATGAACATCTGATCGCGGCTGAAGGGGATCCTCCAGCGGCGGATGGCGGGGATGGCTTCTGCAAGAAGATACATGCCAGCCTCGCTTCAGGGTACCGCGTCAGCGGCTTCCAATTTCTGGCGGGTCATCTCGGTCAACTCGGCTAGGTCGCTGAGCATTTCATAAGCACCATGCCACTGGGTGTAATCCGCGCCCTGCATCCACATGCCAAACTTGGCGGTGCGGCCCCAGTGATGCCAGTTCTCAAAGTAAGTGAAATCAATGGGTTCATCAAAGGGGGCTGCCGTCAATAAACCCCGGTCTTGAAGCGGCTGGATGATGTCATCGGCCTGATGCACAAAATCGTTGACCGCTCCACGCCCTTATCGGCATCTGCATAAAAAGAGCCAATGAATTCGGTGTTATGGCATTCCAGGCAGACACTCTGCATACGCACCAGGTTATCCTGCCAGTCGGGACGACGCGTGCTGATCTGCGCTGCCAGGAACCAGGTCAGGCGGTCACCGACATCATGGGTGGTACTTGTTCCGCCAAAACCGCTCATATGACACAGGGCGCAGGTGGGAGCCGGGAAATCCATGGTGGTGAGTGTGCCGGGTTCTGCCTCCCAGTTCCAGGTATATCCCATGGTGGCATAAGCGATGCCATGAGCAGATTCCTGGTAGATCTCCCACTGCGGGTGATCCGGCCCGATATGGCAGTTGTTGCAGGTCTCAGGCTTGCGGGCCTGCTCCAAGCTGAACTCATGGCGCAGGTGACATTTCTGGCACTGCCCGACAGATCCATCCACGGCCGGTTTGCCGATGTTGTGACAGGATTCGCAGGCAAAACGGGTGATTGCCGGTCCTTCCAGGGCAAAGATGGCATTGCGGGCTTTGGCTGGGTCAAAGTTGCCCTCGGGCACCGCTTCGAACTGGGCCATCAGGTCAGGGGACAACCCCTGGCTGCCAAAGACAGCCACATAAGCGGGCAGCCCGTGCCGGCTGTGATCGAATTGAGCCACTTCGTTTTGATGGCATTTTTCGCACATGGCCGAGGTAGGCGACGCCAGGACATAACCACCCTCATGTTCAACCGCTCCCGGGTAGTCCGGCATGACGGCATGGCAGTCCTTACAGGTCACCTTTGCGCCAGCCATGCTGCTATGACCGTATTGCTCCACGATGCCGGGTGTTTCATTCCTGTGGCAGACAACACACTCGTCGCTGCTATTCTCAAGCACGTTGACCTGCCCGACGGTGGAGGGCTGACCGGCTTTGCCGATCGTTAGAATGATAATTGCAAAACCGAGCACGACAATAATGATCAGCAACCCGCCGATCCACAATCGCATGCCCTTTACAAAGGTTTCAGCTTTACTATTCATATCTTCTCCCTTGCACTCCTGGAAAAATAAATTTCTCTCATCCTATTTTAATCCAATTTTTCGCTACCAGGTCATTTTCGTGATCCCTCGTGCTGGTTGATCACCCTTTCTGCAAATACTGAACTTTAATATCAGAGTTGAGCTGGAAGTTCGTTTAAAGGGGTACAGGCAGCAAAAGCAGACCTTAACAACGAAGCAAAGGGTCAAACCTTTTCACACGGAATTGCGCCAAAGGATTTATAACAGTACCTGGTCGGAAGTGGCTGCTGATGGCAGCGTTTCAGGCTGGAGAGTGGCACCAGGATAAATGAGCAAACCCAGTTAATGAGGGCTGGGTGTCATGATGAAAATGGGGATGTGGCGCTTGCCTACGCGCTGTTTGTAGATGGCGTATCCGAAGTAGGTGTTCACGGCTGCCCCCCAGAAGCGTTCATATTCTTCGCCGCCGGCTTCGCGGGCGAAATAATCCTGGGTGCGACCCTGGATGGCGCATACGGCGCGCGGGTCGGCTTTCAGGTTATGGTACCAGGCGGGATCATTTGCCTGACCCCAGTTGGAGGCGATGATGGCAAAGGATGACGGGTCATGTTCATCCTGGATATATAAGAGGGGGATGGTGCGCGCCAGGCCGCTCCTGACCCCGGTGGTGGTGATGAAAACGACCGGCAGCCCGGTGACGATGCTGGTCAGGTTGGTTCGTCCACCCGAGAGCCTGAGAACCAGGCGATCCAGGAATGGAAGCGTGCGCGCATAGAACCAGGCGCCGGGGCGGGTGGTGGCGATCTTCTGCATAAGCAGATTTATTGAGCCATAGTTTTGGGAGGTCATGCGGGTTCCTTATCCAGTGAAGTCATGCGGCTGTTGGTGAATCTACCTGTTGCTTTTTAATAACCTGAACCTAAACCCTGAGCGAGCCGCGGAAGCCCCGAGAGCCATAGTAGGATTCGGCACCGTTGTGATAGGTGAAGACATGCTCGAAGCGACGGTCGCAGAAGAGGGCGCCGCCCAGTTTCCTGATCTTTTCCGGTGTTTCAATCCAGCTGGAGGTCTTGGCGTCGAATTTTCCCAGTTCCTGCAGTGACCGGTATTGCTCTTCGGTCAATATGCGGATGCCCATGGCATTCGCCATGTTCATGGCGCTGTCCCTCGGTTTAAACTCTTTCCTGGACTCCAGGGCTTCATGGTCGTAGCAGATATTTCTGCGTTCTTTGGGGGTTTCTGCAGAACAGTCATGGAAAATGTATTCGTTCGTGCCCTGGTCATAACCAACCACATCCGGTTCTCCACCCGTTCTTTCCATCTCATGGAGTGACCACAGTTTTTCGGGATGCGCTTGCAGTTTGGCCTGTACTTTGTCCCATGCCAGGCTGGCATGGCGCGGCATGTTCTTCTCAAAGCGGGTTTTCAAGGTTGAGAGCAGTTCTTCGCGTTGTTGCGGGGTCAATTCTTTTTTAGTGCTGTTCATTATACAGATCCTCCGATCGGATATTATTCTTAATTAATTGAAGAGAGGCACACCATACTATCTCTCCTTTTTCCCAGCCAGGCTGAAATGGGCTGCATACAAACATGGGAGCATTATAAACCGGAAGTCAACCTGTATTGCTCTTCAGTTTAAGTCGCAAATCCTGGCACAAAAATTCCGACCCCGGTCGCAAGGGTTGAGGCTGCCCGACAGTTTCGAATCCCAGGCGTTGATACAAACGCATCGCAGAACTGTCGCGACAGGTTACATCCAGCTCAAGAAAATTTGCATTCATTTGCCTGGCCCAGGTGATAACTGTTTCCAGCAGCATTTGACCAATTCCGTGACAGCGACTACCCGGTGTAACCCACATCTGGTACAGGTTCGCCAGGTCCGGATTTGACTGCTCGATGCGACCCCAGGCAAGACCGACCGGTTTCCCGTCAATCTCTGCCATTAAAGGTAGATTCCACCTTGAATCTGCAGCTTTTGCCAGCCAGTCATACCACTCGGCATCAGACCGGTCTTGTTCTTCAGCGAGGGTCCTGCCAAATGCGTCGGGCGAATCAGCCAGGGCTCTCAATCGAAGGTGTTTATAGGTTTTCCACTCCTCGGGGGCAATGGTGCGGATAACAGGTTTTGTGTTCATGGTTTCATACGGTTTAACGGTTTACGAAAGTCCCGCCTGCACCTGGCGGGAACCTGGCTCCGGGGCGGGTTTGCCGGCCTGCCGGATATAATTGCGCCACTTCTCGAATAGCGCTCAACCACCAGCAAGAAGTCCTTTTGGATCGTTTATCTTTAACCATGAACCATTTTTACCCGGTTGGTGCATATACATGTACTTCTTTCTCAAGCCGGTTTTGAAGACGATCTTTTTCAACTTCGAGATCATACCGGGTTTGGATATTTATCCAAAACCGCTCAGACATGCCGAAAAAACGAGATAACCTGAGAGCCGTATCCGGGGTAATGGCACGTATCCCGTGAACAATTTCATTAATTCGCCGGGGGGATACACTGATATCTTTTGCCAACCGGTATTGACTTATGTTCATCGGCTTGAGAAATTCTTCCATGAGAATTTCGCCGGGGTGAATGGGGGATAGTCTTTCATCCATTTTGATACTCCTTCAGATGCCCTGCTCTGTTATTAGCTGATCAGTGATAATCCACGATCTCCACATCATAGGCGTTACCTTGCCGCCAAACAAAACAAATACGCCACTGCTCATTGATCCGGATGCTATGTTGATCTTCCCGATCACCGGAAAGTTTTTCGAGATGATTGCCTGGTGGTATACGCAAGTCCTGTAAACCTTCTGCAGCGTCGAGGATCTCCAACTTTATGCGGGCGGTAAGTTGAATATTCCGGGGTAGTTTCCGTGAAAACGTGCGCCTGAATAATTTTTCAGCTTCTCTGTCTGCGAAGGTTCTTATCATCGCACACATAATAACGCAAAGCGTTAGTATTGTCAAGCGTTATGACCCGAAAATTTTCCGATCTTCAATTATAAGAAAAATAGAGTGGTTCATAGGTACGTTCACACAGCAAGGCAGGTTGGTTTGCTTTTGACCCTCCAAGTACCGGTCTTTTATATATAAATATCAATCACCTGTATTCGTTCATAGCCACTGATATTTTTTTAAGTAATGGATTTCCCCCTGCTGGTCGGGGACTTTCCCGCGAAATACACGCGGGATTTTGCGGATGCTCTGACGGGCTGCGGTGCGCAGCACTGCGTTTGTGAGCGGTATGGAATGCCGCGTCTGTAAGCGGTATGGAATGCCGGAAGTTTTTATCCTTCTCTCAACGCACATAATCAAGATACCTGTTTACAACTTTGAATCCGATCGATTCATAGAGTTGCCTGGCAGGAACATTGGACACACCCGTCGAGATACAGACGCGATCCATTCCATGGGTCTTCATGCGCTGCAAACCTTCCAGCAAGGCCGCGCGCGTCAATCCCTGCCGGCGATATTGTGGAAGCGCTCCAACTGGCCCGAAATCACCGATCTTGTTAAGCGGGTCGATCCAGCCGTTCACGTAGGCAGCCATATCTCCATTGGGCGCGATCGTGACAATATCCAGGTCACGCTCATAAACGGGTAATTGCATGAAGCGGGCATAATCCTCGTCACTGACGTTGCCCACCGTCCACGGTTGCCATACCTGGCGCTGGATGGCGGCACGCTCTGTGATCTCACCTGTTCCTGAAACTTCACGGACAAGACAACCATCAGGCAGCCGTGGTGCAGGGATCGGCTCATGCAGCGAGCGCAGCATATTGACTTCTGCAAAATCGCCGCAGTATTGGAAACCGTGCTCTTCCAGGAAAGCGATCCGTTTGGCGTCATCCTGGCGGGCACCCGAAACAAGATTGCCACCCCATTGTTTTTCATTTTTTTGGCGGAGTTGGTCTATGCGCCCTTCCGCCCACCATAGCGCTTCGGATTCGATCCCCGACCATTCATAGGCCGGCAACACCTGGCAATCGAAGGAAGGGTCTTCGCCCAGGATGGCATAAGAGATCAATTTGCCGTGATCATGCCAGAGGCGGATGTGTTCCTGTGGATCCAGGTGGCAGGCGACCATGAAATAGTTGAATGCCAATTCGCCAACATGCGCATAATGCCAGTCATTGGTGAGGGCACGAGCTTCCATCAGCAGGTCAAGCATGTGCTGCAAGTCACCTTCGATTTGATAAAGCCGGGAAGTCCATGTGTGCATTGTCATCTTTACACCAGATCTTATTTTAATCCAGACCCTAATGGTTTTCCCTGAACAGTCGTGTCATCGACAGCATGAATATCAAATAAAATTCTATTTCTCCTGCCAGAGTAACCTTTTTGGTCCTGGCAAGGGCAGCTACCATTATAATTTAATTACATGGAGAGCGTGCAGGCTGACGGTTTGTGTAAGCTGGCGTTGGGTGGGATGAGATAACGCTGCTTTGCTGTAATTAGCTTGAGCGTAGTGCACGTCTGTTTGATGCGGCGAGTCCAACCAGCCGGGCAAACGATGTTTCAACCACATCCATAGCCCGCTGCCAGGATCATTTGAAGCCCTTCCGAATAAAATCAAAAAACTCCCTGCGAGTCTTTCTCGCATTGTCCAGGAATTGATGCAAGCTTTTCCATGCGGGCTTTTTTTGTGAACCGGACTGCACCATCTCGATCAACAAGGCGCCAATTCCAACATAGGAGCAAAGGTCAGCAAAATTGGCGCTCGGAGAGTGCAAGACCTGCAAGAAGTCCACAGTATATGGGAAGAAAAGATCTATTGCAGAATGCCCGAGAAAAGATGCCACCAGGCACACAAAGGCTACATCCGTCCAAAGCGTCTGGCGCAGGGTTTTGACGTAAAACAAGTAAACAGGAAAAGCAACAATGGCTAAAAGAAACAGGAAGGCTTGAAAGCCAATCTGCACCCAGCCAGGCATTTCCGGGACAAACCAGGAGAATCCTGAATAGTTCTGGATATAGGTCAGCCGCAGGATATTGCCAATGAAAGCAATACTTCCGCCTGGAGGCATGCTGGCTTGAACGAGTGCTTTTGAACCATAATCAGCACTGACAAGCAGAAAAATCGCCACCAACCGGGAAACAAGATGAACGTTCTTTCGATCACAATCCATAAAATCATTGTGAAAAGTGCGCTCTAATGTTTCTTTCTCAGTAACCATACGATCAATACCATCCCACCGGCAGCCAGGCAGATGATCAGCAGCGGCGATTGAGAAGCAGTGCCCTGGACTTTGCTCTCTGGTAGCGTAGTGATATTGAGCTCATAGGCACCGCAGTCCACCACAGTGAGGTCATCGCCGTTGCCATCCCACAGGCGGGAATGCTGATCCAGGTCCAGCGTACCGACATGCGCGGCAGAGGGGTCACCCGAATCGATACAGGGAGAGGTTGCCAGCAAATGGAAATCCCCCGCATCGGGATTGACGAATCCGGGCGACAGGCTGAAATTCCCGTTTTCTCCCACAAAGCGCCTGTCGTTCAGGCGGGAGTTGAAGACACTGGCTGGAACAAGAGAGCCAAGAATAGCGTCATCTCCGCCATTATGCCACAAGATGGTGTTCGCCACGGTCACCCCAGTGATGACGTTGCTGCTTTCCAGGGTGTTGATGTTCAAGCCGCCTGCCCAGGCGCTTGTAGCCCCGTTGTTGACCAGGGTCAGGTTGGTGAGGGTGACATTCTTGATGGTGTTACGCTGGCTGTTGCCGTCATCACCGTGCAGCAAAACACCGGCACCTTTGCAGCTTTCGACCAACGTGTTGCGCAGTATGACGTTTTCAAGGAGATTGTCGTGAGCTCCGCCACTGCCGGCGTAAAAAGAGATCCCGTTGGCAGCGCAGGCAGAAATGTGGTTGCGATCGATCAATACGCCCGAGATGCTGTTGTCGTGGGAATTGTCGCCGTTGGCACCTCCAAACTGGATGCCGCCGCCGGTCAGAATATTATCCGTAATGGTAACATCGGACATCACATTCCCCGCTGCGTTTGTACCAGACCCACCCACACTGACCAGTTCGATGGTCACAGACGTGCCGTCGATGTGATTCCCGGAGATGCTGATATTGGTGGTCAGGTTATCGTTGTTATTTTCCTGGTTGGCAGCATCGACCAGGATCGAGGAGGTAGCATGGTTACTCATGTGGTTGCCCATGATCTGGAGATCCATGATCGTATTGCGGGAGACATTCTCAATTCCAGCGGGTGAGATGAAGATACCAACAGCATAGCGAAGTGTTGTAAACGTATTGGAAAGGATCGAGACATTGGAGATCTCACTGTCACTGGCACCAGGAGCAGCACCGGCATGCAGCGTAATACCAACAGGGTAGTTTTGGAGTGTGTTGTTCGAGATCTCGATGTTGCGGATCACGGCATGCTCGAGGTCATTTCTGATGATAATGGCACTCGAGTTCATGTTCGTGAGCAGGTTGTGACGCAGTATAAGGTTTTCCACCAGGTGAATACCACGCTCGGGTGTGGTTCGGATCTCGATGGCATTTGCGCTGAAATTGTCTAAATGGAGTCCCTCGATGACCACGTCCGAGGCATGGACCTGGAGAGCATTGGGAATGATGCCATCGCCGGAGAGGGTGATATCGGGAAGGCTGTCATCGTTGCTGTCTCCATCCAGGGTCAAGCCGTCCCGGTCAATGGATGGCAAATATTGAGTCAGGTGGAAAATCATCCCATCCAGGGAGGGGTCAAAGATGATGGTTTCATGGGCGAGGGTATCTGCTTCCACGGCTGTAAGTGCTTCCAGCAGAGAGATACCATCCGCTCCCGGGTTTGCGATCAGCGCAGCCGGGTTGGAAACATCGCCGTTGATATCCTCGCTGAGGTTGGTCACTGTAAGAGTCAGACCAGTCGTAAGTTCATCTTGCGCATGCGCGGTTCCCCCACTCCCCAAGATCAAACTCAATAACAGTAACGTGATCAGACCTCCCGGGTTGAGCAGCCTGGAAACCCTCTTAAGTAACTGTTTCCGGTCCATTTCTGCTCCTTTTTTGGTATGCCAACAGCGCTGAAGGTTGGTGCGGGTACTTTCAACAGGATTGCATCAAGGAGAATTTTTAATAAGGCACGCACACATATTACAAGGGGTGGATTGGAGAGCCTAATGAATATTATCGCGCTATTTCTGGCAAATCGCACCCCGAATCGCCACCCAGAGAATCCTTTCCTACTGCCCTACTCCTTGTTGGAGCAATATTTTTCGATGAAAAGGGGATCGTCCTGAACGAACTGCTGCGTTATTTTGCAGGCTTCCACCTGCTGCCCGGTCTGCATATAGGCATCCAGCAGGGGTATCCACTCCTGGAAGTTGTTGGGCTTGAAGCCTTTTGAATTCGCCTGCGAATAGAGTTCTATGACCTGGTCCCATTTTTCCAATTGACGATCCAGATCGGCTTTTTCAAAATAATAGCACCACTGCTCGATGTTGGTCGATCCAAATATTTCTGTTGGCAGGGCAGCCGGAGTTTGCGGTTCTGGAAGGATCGCATTAAGATCGGAAAGCTGCATGGCATCATGCCACTGATTGAACCTGGGGCTATTTAGGAACTCGTCCATGGAATCCGCACCTGTCAGCAATCGCAAACAGCCATTATGGGGCATTACAAATGTTATTAATGAGGAAGTGCTGCCTTTAAAATTAAAACCTCGAAAGCTGTATTCGATGGGTTTCTTTTTCTCATAGGTTTGTATGTAGGAGGACTGTCCACCTGAAAAGAAATAGAACAGGAGCGGTATTTGATCCGTATTATTCTGGGGAGCATAGATCATATTCAGGGGGGCTGTTAAGGATGTGGCCGAGAAGTAATCGGAGAATCTTACATCTTCTGTGACCAGGATGGTATTTTGGCGTATGGCGGGTGCGCGCCAGGTTAATTGTGAAAAGAAATCCTTTTGTTGATCCCAGTAGATCATGAAACTCCTGGCAACCAGGAATTGTGAACCGATGGAAAGAGCAGTTAACAAGGCGACCAGGAATATCCTCTGTCGATTGGTTCTGACCAGGTAGAAGATCAAACCGGATACCGTTAAAGCAATCCCCGGTATCAATGAAACCAGGTAGCGGTTATTGGGAAAATCCAACGTGATCTCAAAACCTGCCATCACAAACGGGATCATCCCTGTAAAAGTGAGGAACAGGCCGAGCAGAACCAGGATCTTCCCGGTTTTGGCCGCGCGACTGGTTGTGTTATACTGGACCAGCCTGTACAAGGCAAAAAAAGTGATGATAAAACCTGTCACGATCAGACCCAGCATCATCAGGGAAGATCTATCCAGCAGGTTGCGTTCGAAGATCGTGGATAGATCCACCCAGGCACGTATGGTCGAATCAAAGAAGGAATGAACGGCACCCCCCAGCATGCTGGTGAGGGTCTGAATGGGTGAAGATCCGATTTCAGACAAAAACCTGATGGGATAAGCAAAGGACCTGGCAAACGCGACCCGGAAAACGGTGAATCCCGCCAGGATGAGCAGGTAGGGCATCCAATTGATGAGTGCATGTTTCAATCTCGAACGGGCCGGGAATTGTTCCGCAAGGAAAAGCATGAACAGAACGATCGGACGGGCGAATTCCAGCCCGTAAAAAGTCTCCACCGGGACGATGCTGACAAATTGACAGACCAGGGCTGCCGCCAGATACAAGCCCCTGTGCTTTTCCGCAGTTACAGCCCGGACCATGAACAGGTAGGATAGAAAATAAACGGCATACAACAGGAACACCTGGCTGTACATCACCGAGAACCAGTGGAATTTAAAACCCGGGTATACCGCAAAAAGGATGGCGGCTGCCAGGGTGAGCTGCTTGCGGTCCCGCATGACCTGCTGCAATACCAACCAGAAGGTGCAGGCAGCCAGCCAGTGGGTAAGAAGCACAAATACCTGCCAGGCGAAGCGCGAATCCCTGAAGATCGGGACGAAGATCATGTAAACATAGGCAAATAAGGGCCGGTCATTCTGGAAATATTCGAGGAACTTGAGACCCCCGTAACTTTTATAAAACCAGATGATATACCAGTCGTCCAGGTAAAATCCAAGCCAAAGGGCAAGCACTCCGTAAGCCAGGATACAAACCACCAGCAAGGTCAGCGCTTCTTTGTACTTGAAAAGGAACTTCAGTAAATGATCTTTTATGTCCATGAGCCAATTCCTGTGACAGGGATTTTTGCAGGTTCAATTTTACACGATTACGATGGCTGGCGGAACAAGACAATTATAAGGGATTGAAGCCTCTGCCATGCAGGTCAGCCGGGTAAGCGCGCAGCACACCACAGCGCGTCGGTAGGCGGTGTGATATGCCGCGTTTGACCTTCCTGGCAAGTGGGTGTGGCTGGTAGAGTTCTGCAGGTTATGGCGCAATTTATGATGGTAAGGCTTGAATCAGGCGAGCTTTGCAACCCAAATCATGCCGGGGCTTCCATCCTGGAGTTCATGACGATAGAAATCCCCAAAGACGTTCTCGATCTTATAGCCAGTCCGAGCCAGGAGATGTTCCATCTCGAAGCGAAATACAACATGCAATTGAATGGATTCCCTTTCCATGCGGTTGATTACTTGTCCATCGCTATTGAGCTCTTCCCACACTGATTGGAGAACCGCTGTTTGCGTGGAAGGTTGGTAAGTCCATGCCTGTAAAGCCTGGATTTGATGACCCGTGTCTGGATGCTTGAACTGCTCTTCGGCTTTGAACTCTCCCTTCTCCATACACAAATTACCGAGCCATATCATATTCTCAATGTTCATATGGTCGATGTGTACGACAAGTAATCCGCCAGGATGAAGATGTCTCTTGATGGACTCAAGACAGGCTACCTGATCCTGAGCTGTATTGAGGTTCTGGAAAGAATGCCCGGGTATAAGCGCCAGGTTGAATTTTTCTTTCAGTTCAAATGAGCGCATATCTCCTGCGACCCAGCGTATGTTTTCAATCCCAATGCTCTTCTGCCTGGCAACCTCGATCATTTCTGAAGAGAGGTCAAGACCGACAACCCTGGCCCCCTTTTGAGCCAAGCGAATAGCAATCCGCCCTGTACCACAGGCAACCTCCAGAATAGTACCGCCAGTGGACTTAACCTTTGCAGCCATCTCCTGGTAAAAGTCTAATTCACCAGGCCAGTCTGGGACGGAATCGTCATAGGTCTGTGCATAGAATTATTCAGCATTTTGTTCATTGGTTGTGTTATCCATGAGTTCAATTATCCTTGATGATGTCTGGCACCCTACGGTTAGTGTTCGTGAAGCCTCCCCACAGGGACCGGCATGCGCCAGCCACCTCCGTGGTAGCGGTCTCAGTGTTTTGTTCTGCCAGCATGTCTGTCGCTGTTCCAGCCTGGTTTGAACCAGCAGCAGCACAACCAACTGTCAGAATTGTGAACACCAGTATTGTGAAGTACTTTATGAACCAGGTATCCCGTTCTTTTTTCATGTCAATTCCTTTTCTCCCCTCGATTGGAGGAGTCTAACGGTTTATATGCGCGATCCATGGCCGCGGGCTTGCTGCCGACTTTTATAGTATAGGTCTTTTGAATAAGTTATTCAATACCTCTTATCTCGATCGTGCCATGAAATTCCCCACGGTTTTTCGATTGGCAAGGCTAATTCCACTTAATTTTCTTGAATACAGACTAAATTCATTCTTGACAATATGTATAGTTTACTATATATTATATATAGTTAACTATACTTAGGTGCGTGGAAGGATATGCCTTGAAACTAGGAAACGATGTACGAAAATACAGGTTTGAACACGGTGAGATCTCGCAGCAGGAGCTGGCCAACGCGGTGGGTGTGACCCGGCTGACGATCCATTCCATCGAGACCGGGAAGTTCAATCCCACCACCCTGCTGGCATTGAAGATCGCCCGATATTTTGACGCCAATTTCGAAGATGTTTTTTACCTGTTGGAAGAAGGAAAACCACAATGACTCGATCAGATATGTTTTTAAAATGGACTGGCATCAGCCTGGGTTTGGGTTCGCTGGGCTTCTTTGTGTTTGACCTGGTGCTGATATTAAAACTTCAGCCACGCATGGTTGCTTTTGAAATCCTTACGCCAGCAGAAGTGAATTTGTTCAACTGGACTGGTGTGGGTTTGCTGATCTTCCTGGGTTTCTGCCTGGCATCCCTGCTGCGCAGCGTGAATTATCTGCGCAGGGCACCCAGGGTCACCATCCTGTACATCGCCATGATCATCAGCGGTATCCTTGCGTTTCTGTTCACCTTCAGTGATATTGCACTGCTGAGTGACATCGTGAAACAATATCGCCTTGGACTGGGACAGCCCGAGTGGTTGCTTCTCTACCCGCTCATGGTTTTCCAGTTTCTGATGCTGCTGGCAACCCTGTACCTGCATGTATACGCCTTTCGCCCGGAAGATCTCCTTCACCAGGTGGCGCTGGATAGTAATATCTTCTTAATCGTCCAGTATGTTGGCCTGCTGTGCGGGTTGCTGGGACTGGCGTTTTCCAGCCTCGGATATATTTTCCCCGGTCCCTGGAAGCTGACGATCCACACCTTGACGAGCATGATCCTGTTCATGACGCCTTACGGGCTTGCGGTTGGTTACTGGTTGATGACCAAGCTGCTGGAAAAGGATCGGCGGCTGTATGATGAGAAACAAAGCCAGGATATTGGCAGATCCGCTTTTTTCACCCTGCTCATGACCGCCATACTCATGGTGTGCCTGTTCATTGCCAACTTCAACGACCTGGGTGGAGTAACCAGCATGCTCTGGCTGCCCATCTGGTTATTCTCGAGCGTGTTCTTTTTCTCACTGGGTATTGTGTACTTAAGCTGGAAAGAGTTGTGATCCCTGCCGGCTGGATGATTTGAGATTTAACCCTGCTTTTCAAAGATGTGACCGAATGAATGGTTCTGATCCGCAATTTGAAAATCTTATTACTGGATTTGCGGATCACCATGCCAGTTGAGCCATTGCGCATTCTTTTGTGCCACGCGATGGTTTGAGTCTGTGATCCATACTGGAAAAGCTGCTTTCACTCCAATCTTAATCAGGGGCAGGATTCTTACGGCTGGGATTTCCACCACTCACTCCACTTCAAAACATCCTCGCCAAAATCCTGACCGGTTAAATTCACCAGGGATTCAAGCGCATAAGCCCTGACGAGCGCATCCTCGTCTTGAACCAGGAATATTAATATCTCAATCGCCCTCGGCTCATTAATATCATTGAGGATAAGTGCCACCTCTCTTCGGATATGGGTGTTTTGATCTTCAGCAAACTGCCGCAGTAAATCGACCGCCTGGTCCTTTTCAGCTGTCTGTTCCTTTGCGAATATTCCAATCACCCTGACAGCAAGGGTTCTCAGTTCTATATCTTCGTTAATATCTTCTGCAATCCTGATCAGTTTTTCCAATGTGCTTTGATCGTAGATCTGGTTTGAAATTAAGGTTGCTAGGGAATACAAGGCGTTATCTCGCACCATCCATTCGGAATCGTCCAGAAGATCATACAGAATTTCCAGGGCATCCGGGTCCAATGTGTTTCCCAGGCTTTGTGCAGCATGTGCGCGGGTGATCGCATTACCTTTTTCCAATATGGTTTTTAGAGCCAGGACACCACATTTTCCTCCGATCTCTGCAATTGCCAGGATAGCCTCGTTTCCTGGAGTGGTCGGGAATCCTCTTTGCCATTGCAACGGAGTTTCATCATCAGCCAGATTGACCAGGTAAGGGATCGCGTGCACAGCTTCCTGACCGTATCCCCCGATCCATGTCGCGGCTGAAGCTTGAGTGACTGGATCAAATGAAGATAGATCTTAGATAAGCGACAGCAATCTTGGGGAGATATCTGGCGGGAGTTGATAATTTGAATATTGTAATGAATAAGGGCTGCCCGGGCAGACAGTGGATGTGCTTTTTGGAACAACTGGGATAACAGATATATAGGTGGGTGAAGGGTCAGGGGTCGACACTGAGGTAGATGAAGAATCATCAGGTGTTAATATCGATCCAGGTTGTTCTGCGGCAAGGGGAGTGCATGCGCTCAAGAGAAAAGCGATTAATACCAGCGTATTTGGTAATGTTTTGCGGATGTCCATTTTTACCAGCCTGTCCCATAAGACTAAAGTGTTTAACAATTAACGCTCGCACAGCACCCTCGTGGGATGCCCTGCTTGCATCATGCGGACCAACTGCTCATGGGTGGGTCCTGAAATTTTTTTTATACGGCAAACCCTTTCAGGTTGAACCAGATCAGTAGAACAGTGTGAATCCCATGCTGCCACCACGAACTTTACCCGGTATAGCATTTTCAGCAGGACATGCAACCTTCACAGGGCAGGTGTGTTTTAGAACGGGAAAATTTGACGCAATAATTATATCCACTATCGACAATATAAGCGCGAAAATACCCTCGGAACTGGAGCAGAAACCGTATCCACGCCGGTAAAGATTGTGAGCATGTTGGTGCACACCGACACCGCTGAGTATCTATGATCGATCCTGCTGGTGATTTGATGTGAAACCTTTCAACTGCCTCCACCTGCCAGGTTTGATTTAGATGGGGAATAACGCTTGCGTTTCAACCCATATTCTTGTAAGCTTAACTATATTCGACAATCCTAAGAGTATTAATCCATCATGAAACCATATCTACATTGCAAACAGTATTTCCAGCGGGTGGGCAGCCTGGTATCGCCCGTCAGATATCAATCCAGAAGGTCGAAATCAAACGCATTCCAAATCATATAGAGCTTGTTTGACGGATGGAGAAACCGCCTGTTTGAGCTTGACCGAATATTTCAAATTACCTATACTTTGCTTGTGCTTCACTAAAAAACCTTATTCCCAATTCCATTGACAGCACCACCAGGAGATCGAATGGATAACAAACCCCAGGGACCAAACAAGACCGGATGGCGGGCAATCTTCATTTTTATATGTCTGTTAACTGCCGGTTGCTCTCCAGGAATTGCCAACCCGGAAGAGATCAGGAATTCCTCCTACGACTCTTTGATCGAATACCTGAAAGATGAAGACCCCGAGATCCGCAGCCAGGCAGTCGAGGCGTTGGGAGAATATGATTATGCGGTCGTACCGCTAATAGAGGTCTTGAATGACACAGACCCTGATGTACGACTCATGGCAGCCAGGACCCTGCGATCACTCCTGGATGCGGCTGATGAAGAGTCGATGAGCAGCATCCAGGGTTTGATCACAAGAAGTGGGGCTATTGGCAGCCTGGTTGCCGCTCTTCAGGATGAAGATCCTGAAATTCGAAGCCAGGTCGCAGGAGCGCTGGGAAATCTCAAGGATTCGGCTATTTACGATTTCACCTCCAGACTCGAGGTGGATATCAGCGCTCAGGGGGTCGATCTCTTGATCGCTGCACTCCAGGATGAAAACCCGGCTGTCCGCATCCAGGCGGCATGGTTGCTGGGATTTACAAAAAACACCAGGGCAATCCCTCCTTTAACTTCAGCCTTGAAGGATGAAGACCCAAATGTTCGCCTCGAGGCAGTACAGGCGTTGGGAGAAATGTACACCGATGGTTCAGTTGATCCCATCATATCCGCGCTGACGGATGAAGATCCCAATGTTCGTACCCGGGCCGCGCGCATGTTGGGGTGGTTAGGTAATTCCCGTGCCATCGATCCACTGGTTGCTGCCCTGTCGGATGAAGATGCAAACGTCCGTTTCCAGGCAGCAAGATCTTTATTGGATCACTGGGATATACCGGATGTAAATGATCGTGCCATTGATACGCTGCTTGCTTTCTTGCAGGATGAAGATGCAAACATCCGCCTCCAGGCCCTGGAAGGGTTGATCAACGAATATGGTGCAACCCGTGTGATCCTGCCGCTGGTCGATGTTTTGAATGACAAAGATGCAAATGTGCGCGCCAAGGCAGCAGAGCTGCTGGATAATTATTACTTTCTCAGCATAATGGGTGAGTTTTATACTCTGAAAAGCGAAGATCTGGATCTATATGAACGGAAAGTGGATGGCTTGATAGCAGCTCTACAGGATGAAGATTCGGATGTTCGCAGCATGGCAGCAAGGGTATTGGGGAATAGCACGAGTCCGCGGGCATTTGATCCTTTGCTGGCGATGCTGAAGGATGGAGATACCAAGGACCGGCTTTCTGCAGTCCGGGTATTGGGATATACGAATGATCGTAGGGCTGTTGAACCATTGGTTGCGGCTCTCAAGGATGAAGATCTGGTCTTTCGGGGGGAGGCAGCCCTATCGTTGATCCGCCTGGGTGATTTTGGGGTGGAGGCATTGCTCGCCACGTTTGATGAGCAGTCACTGGCTGCCGCTGTTTCTGATTACCAGAGGATCATCAGAGAAGGGCAGGATTCCTCCCTGCCGATCCTCGTTGCGGCATTGATGAAAGCTGGGAATATCAGCATGGATGAAGATTATCTGAACTGCGGACAGAATATCCTGTCGGGAGCAGCCGGGGTCTGGGCAGATATGAATGGTTTTTATGTCATGCAAGGATCTGGAGGCGGCTCGGGCGCATCCTGGGGAGGACAATAGTTTGGAGGCACAGGATTGTTCACAGGTCAAGTTATGGCTTTTAGCAGAAATACCTGGCGCGGGTATCGCTCATCCCCTGTCACGCCTGAGCAAAAGTTTCTTGGTTAATGAGAGCCTGCCTCCACCTGCCAAACCGTCTTCCCTTTCCCCTGAGGTTCGGGGACATCGCCGCGAAATACACGCGGGACTTCGCCGGCCTCCTTCGGGAGGGTGACAAAAAGTGTAAGAGTAACTACTCCGGGGCTGGGTAGTTACTCTTTTTGTTTTTATTTAATATTTTTGAAGGTTACGGTTCCAGTATCAATCTCTATTCTGGTTTTTCCGTCGATACATATCTTCATCTGCTTTTTTGAGGACATCAGCCAGCGAGGCATGAGATTCGGCCGTGCTCATGCCAAGCGATAAGCGGATCGAATTTTCGGGATCGGCAATATTATATTCCAGGATGGCCTGGTGGATCCTGTCAAGCGAAATTTGAGCCGATTTTGCATCCGTCGCAGGCAGGAGAACGGCAAATTCATCTCCACCGATACGCGCCACCACGTCTTCTACCCGGAAGGCAGACGCCAGGATTTCGGCGACCCGTATCAGCAGGTCATCTCCTGCCGCATGCCCCTTGTGGTCGTTCGTTTTCTTAAGATAGTCCACATCTGCCATTACAATACTTACCGGGAACGACCTGCCTCGTTCGAGTCGGGCCATTTCTTCTTCAAAATATCCCCGGTTATATAAACCCGTGAGTGCGTCGTGGGTACTCAGGAATTTTAATGCGTCATCTGCGATCTTGCGTTCTGTGATATCCTGCCCGCTGGAGAGCAGCCCTGTCACATTACCCTTGCCATCCTTGAGAGTTTTATCATACCATTCGATTTCACGCTCATGTCCATCCTTGGTCAGGATCGGGCTCACGTTGCCACGTGTTTGGATATCATGGATGGCTCTTAGAAACAATTGGTTCGTGCGCTCCCGATCACGTTCCGGGATAAACAAGCTGAACCAGTCTTTGCCCTTAACTTCTTCCAGTTTATATCCAGAGATATCTTCCATGTATTGATTGAAGCGTTCGATCTTCCCTTGAGTGTCCAGGACCAGCACAATGGTTTGAGCGGTCTCGATCAGGCTCTCTGCAAGATCCCTTTCGCTGCGAAGCTCCTTTGCTGAATTTTCAAGTTCGATCGTACGCTCCCGGATGCGTTTTTCCAGGTGATCCCGGTTTTGACGAAGCCTGGCAGACATCGTGTTGAAAGCCCGGGTCACAGCCCCAAGTTCTTCGCCGAACGGCTCGACCATTTGATCGCCCAGGTGTTCCTCGTGGGTGGAGATCAGGAGAGCCTGGTCTCGCAACCTGGTCAGCGGCGCAAAGACCAGGCGTTTCTTGAGCCAGATCTGTATGCAAAAGAGCAGCCCCAGGAGCAGCACCAGGATCGCGGAAACCTGCAAAAAGACCCGCTTTGCTTGGCTGTAAACTGCTGCCAGGGGCACACGCACAGAGAGTGCGGAAACAATACTGCCCAGTTCAGACTGACGGTTAAAGGAACGCTCCGCGCCATACAGGGCGACCAGTTCGCCTGGAGCATCCTGAGGATCCCCATGACATTGCAGGCAGGACTCCACCAGGATCTCTCCCGGGCGCATCACGACCAGGTAAGGGTCACCATCAATGATGCGAACGCTGGACCTCTCCTGCAGGCTTGGATCCATGTTCACCTCTGCCAGAAAGGAGGCTTCTTCGGCATCCGCTTCGTTCTGCGGATTACGCGCATTGATGACAGCATCCTTGTAATAAAAATCTTCCGAACTGAGGTCCTCAAAATAAAGACCGATCTCCCTGACCGCATAACTGGAGGACATCCAACTCGGATCAAAATCATCATCTGTGAGTATCGGGTCTGTTGCCTGGAAGAGATTGGGTTTCAATTGTTGTGTGTAGTAGGAATGAATAGCCAGGTTGCGATTCAAGATCATGCCCATTTTATCTTCTGCTTCGCTCAAAGCCATCTGGCGCATGTTGTAGTTGACCAGGGCGACGATGATCACAGCTACAACAACGAACAGGATGGCAATGATCATGTTGAGCAACGTGCTTATTTTAATGGGACGGGCTTGTTGTTTCAATTTTTCCAGAAATCCTTTATCCAGCCATCGTTAACCATCTTATGCGATGGCTTTCAATAATGACAAGCGCATCACGACCGCATCCCTGACAATGAAAACATAGGGTTGGGACTCTCTCGCCATGCGATCTACCTGAAGTTGAAATAAAGTGAAAACCTTTTACTCCAACTTTGTGTTTTATTTTATGTCGCTATAAAATTGCCTGATCAGCCTTCAAACGGGTGAAGAATTTTAGAAATTCTTTCATTATTGTATCATTTCTGTCAGCATACGCAATACCCGGCACACCGTCTCCCCCTTACACCAGCGCAGCCACCAGCCGCCAGACCTGGGCCACCAGGAAGGTGACGAAAAAGCCCATCAGCACCGGCGCCAGGGAGGCCAGCAGCGTCCACTTCCTGCTGACGGTCTCCTTGTAGATGGTGGCGATGGTGGTGCTGCACGGGTTGTGCATCAGGCTGAACAGCATCAGGTTGACCGCCGTCAGCAGGGTCCAGCCGCCAGCCTGGAAGAGTGTCATCAGCTGCGAATTGGAATCGGCATTGAACATCACGCCCGCACCGGCACCCACGCCGCTGGTGTTGGTCACCAGCACGGTCAGCATCAAAATGGTCGGGATGACGATCTCGTTGGCGGGGATGGCGACGATATAAGCCACCAGGATGACCCCGTTCAGACCCAGGAACCAGGCGAACGGGTTCAGGAAATTGACCAGGTATTCAGCCACGCTGACCCCCCCGAAGGTCACATTGGCGATCAGCCAGATGGCTGCCCCGGCCGGCAGGGCATAGGTCACAGCCCGCCACAGCACGATCAGCGTGCGGTCGATGACCGAGGTGTAGATGGTGCGCCAGATACGCGGCGGGCGATAGGGCGGCAGCTCCAGGCTGAAAGTGGAGGCTTCACCGCGCAGCACGGTGCGGGAAAGCGCCCAGGAAGAGGCGAAGGTCAGCAGCACACCCAGCAGGGCGATGCTCACCACGGCCAGGGCTGAGATCAACCCGGCCAGGTAGGAAGGCACCAGTGAGCCGATGAACACCGTGGCGATCAGGATCTGGGTCGGCCAGCGCCCGTTGCACAGGGCAAAGTTGTTGGTCAATATGGCGATCAGGCGTTCGCGCGGGCTGTCGATGATGCGCGTCGCCACCACTCCGGCCGCGTTGCAGCCAAAGCCCATTGTCATGCTGAGGGCCTGCTTGCCATGCGCCCCGGCTTTTCGAAAGACATTGTCCAGGTTGAAAGCCACGCGCGGCAGGTAGCCGAAATCTTCGAGCAGCGTGAAGAGCGGAAAGAAGATCGCCATGGGCGGCAGCATCACGCTGATGACCCAGGCGGTCGCCAGGTACATGCCGTCGATCAGAAATCCGCTCATCCACCAGGGCATGTGGATGAAATTCGCCGCCTGGTGCAGCAAGGGCTGCACGGTATCGATCAACAGCTGCGAGAGCAAGCTGGACGGGACATTGGCGCCGGAGATCGTCAGCCAGAACACCAGTGCCAGCAGGGTGATCATGGTCAGGAAACCCCACCTGCGGTTGGTAAGAATGCGGTCCAGGCTGCGGTCAAGATCGAAACGCTCCTTCCTGCCCGGGCGGGTCACGGCGCGGTCGGCGATCTGGGCTGCCTCGGTATAGATCGATTCCAGCAATTGCTCATGGAAGTCACCGCCTATCGCCCAGCGCAGGGCCTGGGCGTTGGCAAGGATGGTTTCGGGGGGCAGGGGTAAGGCTGTGGTCATAAGTTTTCCTCGGGTTGGTAAAAGTTTCTGATCGTCATACATCGGCTTTCCAGGCGGGTCATACGGCAGACCGCCTCACTGGTTTCCAAGCACCTGCAGCTGCACCGGACGCTGTTCCAGGTCCCCGTGAGTCAGGTCACCCAGCTCACCCTTGCGCAGGGCTTCGGCGATGGTTTCATCCCCATCCAGCAGGCGCAGTGCCACCCAGCGCGGGTTGGGCAGGTTTGGATAAGAGGCCTGGATCTGGTCGCTCAATTGCGAGACAGCCTTTTTCAGGGCCGGGGATTGATATTTGACATGGTAGGGCTTGCCCGTCACCTTGCCGCTGGCGACTTCGCTGATGGCCTGCAGCAGTTCTGGAATGCCCTCGCCCTGCCGGGCAGCCATCGGCACCACCGGGATGCCCAGGTCGCGTGCCAGGCGGCGGTCATCGATCTGGATCTTGTGGCGCCGGGCTTCGTCCATCAGGTTCAGGCAGACAATGGCGCGGTTGGTGATCTCGGTCACCTGAAGCACCAGGTTCAGGTTGCGCTCCAGGCGGGTGGCATCCACCACCACCAGGGTCACATCCGGCTGTCCGAACAGGATGAAATCGCGCGCCACCTCTTCATCCAGGCTGGTAGCCAGCAGCGAGTAGGTGCCGGGCAGGTCGATCAATTTGTAGCGCTTGTCACCGTATTCGAAACCGCCCTCGGCGCGCGTCACGGTCTTCCCGGGCCAGTTGCCGGTGTGCTGGTGCAGTCCCGTGATGGCGTTGAAAACGGTGCTTTTCCCGGTGTTGGGGTTGCCCGCCAGTGCCACCACGTAGTTGAAATCGGTCATATCCACCCCGAGTTTTTTCAGGGCAGCCGCGTTGTACATCGGGCAGCTGGCGCAGGCTTCTTCGGGTTGTCCGTTTACAGTTGTCATGGGTTCTCCTGTCTCAGGTGGTGCTGGTCCCGGCTTCGCCTGTCACGAAGATCTGGTCGGTCTGATTCCTGCGCAGGGCGATCAATGCCCCCCGGATGCGGTAGGCGATCGGGTCACCGCCCACACTGACCAACTCGACGCTGACCAGCGTGCCGGGCATCAGGCCCAGGTCCATCAGGCGGCGGCGTTCGACACCGCGCAGGCGTGGCGAAAGGCTCAGCACACGCCGTTCCTGCCCGGGTTCCAGGCTGGATAAAGGCTGACCGGGGGGTGTCTGCTCGACGGTCTCCAGGATCGGCACCACGCCAATGTTGGCTGCCAGGATGGGTGCCAGCACGTGCTCATCGCCATCCGCCCAGAAGCGCACCCGCTGCGGACCGGCTTCGAGCAGGCGGATCTTCTGCCCGACCATCAAGCCTTCGGCGACCAGCTGGGCATAGACCGTTTCGGGTTCGTCCTCCAGGTGGGTGATGCGCGCCGCTGTGTCGGGAGCGAGCGAGGCCAGTGCCATGGTCCTTTCATACAGGTGCATGCTGCCATCCGCGGCGGGGATCGGGTCGCCGTGCGGGTCATGGGTCGGGTTTCCCAGGCGGTGGGAGAGAGCCGCCAGGTCTTCAGCGCTCAGCATGTGCTCACGGTCATGGGCACGCGTGTGCCACTCCTCTGCACTGTAGCCCGATTCCTCGGACAGGTAGCGTTCGTACAGGCGGTGGGCGCGGATGATGCGCAGGGCAACATCACGACCGTTGGCGCTCAGGCTCAGGTCGTTGCCATCCATTTCGAGCAGGCCGCGCGCCTGCAGGTCGCTGATGATTGGCGTGACCGCGGCGACGTTCAGTCCCAGGGCGCCCGCCAGGCTGGTGGGGGTGGACCTGCCACCGTCCAGTTCGCCCTGGCAGATGTGCTTGAGGGCATCCTCCTGCAGGACGCGCTCGGTGCGCCTGCGGTTGCGCTGCCAGCGCCAGAAAAGACCGTCCTGCGCGCGGAAGAACAGCACGCCGAGGACGATCAGCACGAGGGTGGTAAGAAGGGATATCAAAGGAACAGTCATAAGTACCTCATTGGTTTGTAGGGTGGATCATCCGTTCGGGATGAGCTCGATCAGGATCTGCCCGGCCACGACCGGACCGAGCACGACGGTTTCAGCTTGTTGATCGATCTGCAGTGACAGGTTGCCGTCGAAGGGCGAATGCGCCAGCAGTCTCACTTTTTCGCCGGGCACCAGGTGGTGCTCTGCCAGGTAACGCAGCAGGTGCGGGTCGTTGTTGGGCACGCGCCGGATGGTGGCTTGCTGCCCGACCGTCATGTTCTCCAGGCTGCTGGTGGCGTGGACAGGCATGTTCAGGTCACGGTCCGGGATCGGGTCGCCGTGCGGGTCGAAGGCCGGGCTGCCGAGTGCCTGGTCGATGCGCTCTTCGAACTTCTCGGAGATGACATGCTCCAGGCGGCAGGCTTCGTCGTGGACGGCATCCCAGCCGTAGCCGAGCGATTCATGCAGGTAGGTCTCCAGCAAGCGGTGGTGGCGGATGACCTGCAGCGCCAGCTTCTCGCCGTATGCGGTCAGGCGCACGCCCTGGTGTTTGTGGTAGTCCAGCAGGGGAGCCCCCCCGCGCGTCATCTTCTGGATCATGCCGGTCACCGAGGCCGGGCGCACGCCCATGGCGGAGGCGATCTGGCTGGTGCTGGCGCGCCGCGCCGTGCGGGTCAGGTCGTAGATGCTCTTGAGATAGTCCTGTTCGGACTGCGAGATGGGTTCTTCCATAATTAGGTATTCCTAATTATTATTTTAGGTGATAAGTTGGAGATTGTCAAGGAGGGAAATTGCCCACTGTCTCATCCAGGGGTTTTCGAAATCTGTTTTGCTATGTCGCTCGCCTGTAAAAACACCGTAACTAGGTGAGCGATAGCGACACTTGCACCTGCACATACACCTGATTTAGCGGGTGGAGCAGGGGGGACAGGTTCGCATCTCTTCATATTAATACAGCTTTGTCTGATTTCCGCAGATTGCGCCGCTTAGCACATAACTTTTGATAGTGAACCTCGGTCAGAATTTCAAGACAATCCAGGCACCTTATTCGTTCCTGGACTGTATCAACAACTTCACCTGCCACGAAGTGCATGCCACCATTAGTCTCAATGATGATGTGTAGATGTAGACATGTAGATAGGGTATCGTCTTTATACCAATCACTCATGGCTGCCGCCATTATTCTTTGGTTTGCCATAGCACCATGAGCCATTCTCAGCTTTGTGTGAATAGAACACGCTGCCATCCTTCTCTCGGCGCTTCATCTCGCAGTTGTGGACGGGACAGGTCTTGGTGTCACTGTTGCCATTGTTGCCTCCGTTGCCATTCCCGTTCTTGCGAAAACCAGGATCAGGCAGGAAATTATGTTCCTTGAGATATGTTAATGCTGACCCTGCCTTCTCTAATAGATCCCTTCCAGAATCGCTTCTCAAAGTCAGCATGCAGGGAAAACCTTCCTCGGTGATATATTTGACATTCCAGCTTGCGGGTGACTCGGTGAAAAGTACATCGGGTTTTGGGTTAGTATCAGTAACCATTTTTCTTTCTCCTTAAATATATAACGGACCAATCCTTTGCTTGCGACTGGTCCGTTTTGAATGAATTGGCATCTCTACTGGGCTTCTTGTTCAACCTTGATGGCCTGCAGCATCGATGTGAATTGATGAAGATCAACCCATTCGATTATATATCCTTTTTTCTCACAGGCAGTACATTCAACCAACTGTTGGTGAACACGCCCTACCAATGTATAGGTTTGACCTGTCTCGATCAAACCATATCCGCTACAAGCAGGGCAGGTTTTCTTGATAGGGATCAGATTGTTGTTCATTAATTCCTCCTTAAAACAAAATATCCCACCTTTCGGTGGGTTGGATTGGGATTGTGCGCCTACACTTCTTCAGTTCTACATATCTACAGTTCACTGCTCAATGTGTGAGGCACGGTTGCCATCTGGATGGTGACAGGGGGATACCCTGGCAGAGCAGTCCAGTACGGCTATTCAATTATATTAGCCCACTGTTCACTTTTGATCCCCACTACCCGTACATATTACCTCATAGCATTCCCGCAGGTAAAAATGGGGATATCCTTGGAAGTTGAATGCTTTTTGGCAGCTTACAAATTGAACTGCATCGAATATAAGATGCTTAATTCCGAACATTGCCTCACAGGATACCAACAATCTAATGTCAAAAACACTTTACATTTTGGATGATTTTGGATGGTTTTAATTATTATTTTAAGGCTTTTTCAAGTGGAATTTCACCTGGAATAGGTGTGTGAATGTATACGTGGGTATTATTCAGTGAACACACACAATAAAAAATGTTTTTTTGTTATCTATGCGTCCTTTTTATAAGCCTTTCTAACATTTCAATTTCTCTAGCGTATTCATCATCTAACTTCAGGAGTTTTCTGAAATTCCGATGAAATGCCCTCTTGGTATTTTCAGTATTAACAATATTAAACTCTGGTTGAAGTTTTTCAATAATCTGTTTCCAATACATTTCAAGATTGATTGGATCGCAATAAAGCATCACCTCACTGCTGAAACTCTCTTTGCCAAATTTTTCGTATGCTGGTCGCAAGCGACGATTACGGTGAATACCTTTTTCAAGCCTGTAGAAATGTTCTCTGATCCGTTTGACCATATTAACAGATGCCCCAACATACCTGCCACCGGTTGGCTCACAACGAATTTCATAAACTCCGCATTGGTTCATATTTATAATTTTAATCCAAATAAGTGAAAAGTTATCTTAAAAATTGAAAAATACCAAGGAAATGCTGGCGTAAATGTACACGTGGGTATTAGTCCACACCACTCACACATTAGTTATTTTAAAAATAAAGTGCTTTCCAGCATGCAACATGGAACAACGAGATCATCAAGTCAGCTTTAGCTCATTGTAGCGGTCAGGATAATGTAAGAGGGGATACCTGGATGAGCAATACAGATTGGATTTTTTTTACGCCCCCCAGCATCTCTATAGGGATCTGATTACCTACTAATAATACGTGTCACTCATGCAGAGATAATTTCTATTGTTGCTCAAATCTATCTAAACTGCTATACTACTTTTAGATGTATTTCATCACATAGAGAAAAATAGGAAAAATTTTATTTCCCGATCAAAGGAAGATAAGAGGAACTATGAAACACATAAAAATCACAACCATTTCCCTTAAAAATAATCCTTCATTAAACGAAGGATGGGTTCAGCAAGTTATTGCTGATGACCCTTCAATTCTTGGTTTGGGAGATGTAGTATTACGGGATAAAGAAAGACGACAACCAAGAGCTGGAAGGTTGGATTTACTTTTACAAGATCCTGAAACTAAAAAACGATATGAAGTTGAAATTCAATTAGGCTCAACAGATGAAAGTCACATCATCCGCACAATTGAATATTGGGACTTAGAAAAAAAACGTTATCCCCAATATGAACATTGTGCTGTTCTTGTTGCAGAAGATTTTACCAGCAGGTTTCAGAATATCATTTCACTATTCAATGGATATATACCACTTGTAGCGATCCAAATGACCGCAATTAAAATTGAAGATGGTGTCGGTCTGAATTTTACTAAGATTTTGGATGAAATCGTGTGGGGTCAGGTCGATGAAGATGAAGAAATTGGACCTACAGCTGACCGAGATTACTGGTTGAAGAATGGGTCAAAAGAGAATGTTGAATTAGTAGATGAGCTGTTAAAAATAATTCATACCTTTGCTCCAGATTATCATCTTAAATACAATCGATACTATATAGGTTTAGCGAAAGGAAATATTGTAAATAATTTTGTCGGTTGTAAACCGAAAAAGCAGTGGACACTTATCGAAGTACGATTGACAGATAAACCGGAGTTAACAAAGGAAATTGAAGATGCTGGAGTGGAAGTAGAATACTTGGCAAAATGGGGCAAATATAAAGTTCGTTTACGACCGGGAGAAGTTGAAAAGAACTCCGAGATATTAGAAAAATTATTTCATCTTGCTTACTCAGAAAACGCAGACTAAAAAGTAGTCTCGCAGATAGAATTTAGTTTCGCTAATGGATTATTACAAAGGGAGAAAATATAACCCATGGACAATTCTTTATATGAACCATCCACCCGTATGCAATCTGTTACACAAGCATTACTTGCTTTATCAAAAACAATTTAGGCTGAGGAATTATTCCCTGTGATGGTTCCAGAAGCAGCAAAAATTGTTGCTACAGATCCCT
>Ga0172371_10001183_pt1 | contig 41266 bp, 29 predicted proteins | sample Lak12m_FD_114543 | JGI IMG/M metagenome (GOLD analysis project Ga0172371, IMG submission 114543) | Freshwater microbial communities from Kabuno Bay, South-Kivu, Congo - kab_022012_12m | ecosystem: Environmental > Aquatic > Freshwater > Lake | place: Democratic Republic of the Congo: South-Kivu... | reverse complement strand
CTGACGCCCGCGCGGCCCGGCGGGGCCACGCCCACCTCGATCCGCGGGTCGTCGCCCTCGCGCGCCTCGCCCCTGTAGACGAGCATTTGGTCGCCCAGGTCCAGGGCCCCCCCGCCGCAGTCCGGCTCGCTCCAGCCCTGCGCGGCGAGGAAGGCCACGCGGGCCTCGTGCAGCAGGGACAGCAGGCGGTCGTGGGCCAGGTGGCCGCCGTAGTTCAGGTCGGTGACGCGCACGGTCTGCGTGCAGTCGAACGGGTAGCTCGGCAGCGGCGTCAGCTGGGCGCGGGGCACGGCGTCACTCCCGGGACGGCGATCAGGTCGTCAGGATGCCCGCGACGGCCGCGGTCATCCAGCTGGCGAAGGCGCCGGCGAACATCGCGCGCATGCCCAGGCGCGCCACGTCGCCGCGGCGCTCGGGGGCCAGGCTGCCGATGCCGCCGATCTGGATGGCGATGCTCGAGAAGTTGGCGAACCCGCACAGCGCGTAGGTGGCGATGACGATGCTGCGCGGCGAGAGCGTGCCGTCGGTGGTGGCGCGCTCGCGCTGGCTGTAGCCCAGGAACTCGTTGACCGTGATCTTGGTGCCCAGCAGGTTGCCGAAGGTCGCCGCCTCGCTCCAGGGCACGCCCATCGTCCAGGCGATGGGGGCGAACACCCAGCCGAAGATCTGTTGCAGGGACAGGCCGACCAGGCCCAGGCCGGCGTCGACCATCGCGACCAGGGCCACGAAGGCCAGCAGCATCGCGCCGATGTTGGCCGCCAGCTTCAGGCCGATGCCCGCGCCGCCGGCGGCGGCGTCGATGACTCCGGAGTACTCGCGCGGGATGTCCAGCTTCGCCCCGTCCGCGGTCGCGGACTTCTGCGTCTCGGGATGCATGATCTTGGCCATGACCAGGGCCGCGGGCGCCGACATGACGCTGGCGGCCAGCAGGTGGCCGGGGTCGATGCCCAGGCGCACGTAGGCCGCCATGACGCCGCCGGCGACGGTCGCGAACCCGGCGGTCATCACGGCCATCAGCTCGGAGTTGGTCATGGTCTTGACGTAGGGGCGGATCACCAGCGGCGCCTCGGTCTGGCCCACGAAGATGTTGGCGGCGGCCGACAGGGTTTCCGAGCCGCTGGTCTGCATCGTGCGGCGCATGACCCAGGAGACCCCGGCGATCAGGCGCTGCATGATCCCGAGGTGGTACAATACGGCCATCAGGCTGGAGAAGAAGATCACCGTCGGCAGGACGTGGATCGCGAAGATGATGCCCAGGGGCACCAGCTCGCCAGTGGCGGAGTTGGTGACCTGGACGAAGCCGCCCTCGGGCCCCGGCTGGAGGAACTGGACCACGTCGGCGTTGCCGCGGAAGAGGTTGCCGAACAGGAAGGCGGCGCCGGCGTCGGTGAAGCCCAGGATGCGGGTGATCCCGACGCGCGCGCCCTCGAAGATCGCGCCGCCCCAGGGGGTGCGCAGCAGGATCAGCGCGAAGGCGAACTGCAGGGCCAGGCCCCAGCCCACGATGCGCCAGCGCACGCGGCGCCGCCCGTTGCTGAAGACCAGCCCCAGCCCCATCAGCACGAACACGCCCAAGAGCGAGATCAGGTTCGGCAATCCCATGCGCGCCTCCGGTTCGAAGTGGCTGGGAGTGTACGCCGGAACGCCCACCCGGCGTCCAGTCCGATTTGCACGCGGGCCGGGCCAGGCCGCCGGTTGCCAGGCCGGCCGCGACCGGCTAGGGTCGCGTGATGACGACCAGGGAAGGGAGCGGCCCCATGCAGACATCGACTTGCCGGGACGCCGATGCGCCGCCGCCGTCGTCGGCGAAGCTGCCCCGGACCGTGGTCGGCCTGGGGCTCGTCAGCCTGCTGACCGACACCTCGAGCGAGGCGATCTTCCCCCTGCTGCCCGCGTTCTTGGCCACCCTGGGCGCCTCGAACGCCTTCATCGGGCTGATCGAAGGCGCGGCCGAGCTCGTCGCCAACCTGCTGAAGTACCTGACGGGTCTGGCCGCGGACCAGCGTGCGCGCCTCAAGCCGCTCATCCTGGTCGGCTACGGGATCTCTACGCTGGCGCGGCCGCTGGTCGCCTTCGCGCAGGTCCCGTGGCATGTGCTCGCGGTGCGGGTCGGCGACCGGGTGGGCAAGGGCGTGCGCACCAGCCCGCGCGACGCGATGATCGCCGGCGCCACGGACCCGGCGCTGCGGGCGCGGGCCTACGGCTTCCACCGCGCCATGGACCACGCCGGCGCGGCCGCCGGGACGCTGCTCGGCGCGGGCCTGCTGTGGTACCTGGGCGCGGGCGCGGGCGCGGCGGCGAGCGCCGATCAGATGCGTATCGTCTTCCTGGTGGCCGCCGTGCCCGGGGTGCTGGCGATGGTCGCGCTCGCCCTGACGCGCGAGCCGCCTCAGCCGGCGCCCGCCCCCGCAGGGCCGCGCGCGCTGCCGCCGGCCCTGAAGCGGGCCCTGCCGCCGTTCGTGCTGTTCGCCTTCGCCAACGCCACCGACGCCTTCATCCTGGTCAAGGCGGCGCGGCTGGGCGCGCCGGTGATCGCGGCGCCGTTGCTGTGGCTGGCCCTGCACGTCATCAAGGCGAGCACCGCCACCGCCGGCGGCCGCCTCGCCGACCGCCACGGGAAGCGCAACGCGCTGGCCCTGGGCTGGACCGTCTACGCGGTCACCTGGGCGGCGGTCGGCTTCGCGGACACGGTGCCGCTGCTGTTCGCGCTGGCCGCGGTGTACGGGACCTCGCACGGGCTGGTCGAGGGGGCGGAGAAGGCACTGATCGCCGAGCTGGCGGGCGGCGGCGGCCGGGGCCGCGCGTTCGGGACCTACCACATGCTGGTCGGGTTCGGGGCGCTGGCCGCGAGCACGCTCTTCGGCCTGGTCTGGGACCGGTTCGGCAGCGTCGCGGCGTTCGCCGGCTCGGGCGCCTGCGCCCTGCTGGCGGCGGCGGCGCTGCTGATGGTGGTGCCGGCGGCGACGGTGACGGAGTCGCAGGAGCGCTGAGCGCGGGCCGTCAGCGCCCGCAGCCCACGGGCAGCGCTCCGATCAGGCCGCAGCCGTCGTCGGCGTCGGCGCACGGGCTGTCGGCCGCCAGGTGGAAGTCGCCGCCCGCGGCGTCGCAGAACAGCGGGTCCGCCTGGAAGTTGCCCCCGTGGATCGCCGTCCCCGCCGGCCAGAAGCCATGCCCCCCGCCGCCGTAGAGGTCGCAGCAGGAGACGTCGAGACGGCCCCCCTGCACCATGTCGACCGCGTCGATGCCGGTGTTCCAGGCGATCAGGCAGTTCTCCATGGTCATCAGGCCGTTGCGCACGGTCCCGCCTTCTTCGGTGATGGCGCCGATGCGCACGCCCGAGCCCTGGGGCGCGTCGTTGGCGGCGATCGTGCAGCCGGTCGCCAGCGACGGCGTCGGTGGGTCCCCGTAGTTGCTGTACCCGAACACAGCTAGGCCGCCGCCGCTGACGTCGGCGTGGTTGCCCGCGATCAGGCAGTCCTCCAACCGCAGGATCACGCTGACGCCGGCCAGACCGCCGCCGCGACCCGTGGTCGTGTTGCCGGTGATCGTGCAGCGGCGCACGACGGGGTCCTCGCAGTTGATCAGGTAGACGCCCCCGCCGTACATGGTCGAGGTGTTGCCGGTGATCAGGCAGTCCTCGATGACGGGATGGCCCCGCCCGCCGAAGTAGATGGCGCCGCCCTGGCCGCCGCTGTTGCCGGTGAAGACGCAGCGGCGGATCACGACGTCGGTCAGGTGGAACACCAGGCCGCCGGCCATCGGGTAGTCGCCGTCGGCGGCGGGGGAGACGCCGTTGGTGATCGTGAAGCCGTCGACCACGACGCCGTCGTTGTTGCCCTGGATGAACAGGACCCGGCCCTGCCGCTCCGCGTCGAGGATCGTCGCCGTGGGGCCCGCCTCGCTCGCCAGGACGATGCCGGTGATGTCGCGCTCGATGAAGATCATCGACAGCGGGTCCATGGCGCCGCCCTGGCTGGTCCAGGTGTAGCGGCCGGGGCCGACCAGGACGAGGTCGCCGTGGACCGCGCCGGCGAGCGCGGCGGCGATCGTGGGCACATCGCCGCTGCCGTCGGCGGCGACGCGCCAGGTGCGGCCGCCGGCGGGCGAGGCGGACACGACGTTCGAGAGGCCGCTGCGGTTGCCGGCATCGTCGACGGCTCGCAGGGCGACGTAGAGGGGGGCGGCGGCGGTTGGGGCGTCGATGAGGCATTGGAGGTGGTCGCCGGTCGGCGTGGGGGTCGCCGTGACGGGGGTCGCGGCTTCCCATGTCTCCGGGGTCAGGGGGGCGGCGGCGTTGCGGAGCTCGTAGGCGGTGGCGGCGCCGTGGGGACCGTCGTCGCCGGTGGGGGTCCATTGGACCATGAGTTGGTCGCCGCTGGACCACAGGACGGTCAGGTCGGTGACGGCGGACGGCGGGGTTAGGTCGAGGGCGGGGTCGGCAGAGGCGATGACTAGGTTCGAGGGGGCGGACCAGGTTAGGCCGTCGACGGTGGCGCGGAGGCGGAAGGCGTAGGCGGCGCCGGGGGTCAGGGCGCTGATGGTCGCTAGCTGCGCCTGGCCGGGGGTGGCCGGGGTGGGGGGCGAGAGGATGACTGTCCAGGTTGCGAAGTCCGAGTTCTCCTGGCCGTAGGGGATGTAGCGCAGGTCGTAGGCCGACACCGGCCCCGTGCCCGAGGCGGGGGCGGGGGCGGTCCAGGAGAGGGTGATGGACTCCGGGGTGGCGGACTCGGCTTGCAGGTCGGTTACCGGGGCGGGGAGGCCGGAGGAGGGCGGGGGGGTGACCGGGTCGTCGCCGCCGCAGCCGGTCAGGAGTAGGGAGGCGAGGAGGGCTGCGGCCAGGGCTGGGGACAGGACTGAGAATCTCATCAGCGCTCCTCGGGGTGGTCAGGGATCTCTGGGATCGGCAATGTGGCAGGCAGTCGGGGTGGGACTGCCGGGATTCGGGAAATATAACCCGTGAAGGCAGGCTGGGGGAAGAGGGGTGGATGGGGTCGGGTGCTTTGGGCTGATATCCTTTACTTGGGCCTGCAGGCTGTGTATGCTTGCAGTCACGATTTAGCGTGTTGATCCAGATGATGGCATCGTGGAAGTCTATTGCACTGAGGCTCCGGTTGTTTGCGCGATATTCTGCGATGAGATCTGGTTAACTAGTTCTGGATATATGGCGTTAGGCAACCTGACTCACCTCCGCGCAGCACCCGACGACAGGAATCGAGACGCCATAGGCCATGACCGATGACGAACCCCACTACCACGGCCACCGCCAGCGTCTGCGCGCCCGCTTCCTGAAGTCCGGTCTGGATGGTTTTGCCGACTACCAGGTGATCGAGCTGCTCCTGACGTTGGCGATCCCCCGCTCCGATGTGAAGCAGCCCGCCAAGGCGCTGATTGCCCGGTTCGGCACCCTTCGCGGCATCCTGGACGCGCCGATCGAGGAGCTGAGCGCCGTCTCGGGCATCGGCAGTGTCACGCCGGTCGCACTCCAGATCATCAAGGCCGCTGCCACGCTCTACCTCCAGCAGAGCGGCGAAGTGCTCGACTCGCTCGCGGATCCTGCCAGGCTCTCCGAGTTCTGGCGCATGCGGATCGGCGGACTGCAGATCGAAGTCTTCGAGGTCGCGTATCTCGACTCGGGCTACCGGCTGCTGCGCGATGGCGTCGAGACGCTCGAAGAAGGCACCGTCGATCGCGCCGCGGTTTATCCCCGGCGGGTGATCGAAGCGGCGCTGCGACGCGGGGCATACGGCATCGTCCTCGCCCACAACCATCCCAACGGTTCATTGGTGCCAAGCGACCATGACAAGGCACTCACGCGAGCCATCGTGCTCGCTGGCGACACCGTGGGCGTGCGCGTGATCGACCACCTGATCGTCGCGGCCGCCGGCACCTTCAGCTTCAAGAAGGCTGGATTGATATGACCATCGCGCCGGCCATCATGCAGCACTACCCGCGGCTTAACGCTGCCCAACGCCAGATCGTGGCCCATGGCGAGGGCCCGCTCCTGGTGATTGCCGGCCCGGGCTCGGGTAAGACCTTCAGCGTGGTGCTGCGGGCCCTGAACCTCCTTCTCTTGGGGAAGGCCGTCCCCAAGCAGATCGTGCTCTGCACCTTCACGGAGAAGGCGGCCTTCGAGATGCGCGACCGGCTCGCAGCGGCTGCGCGCACCGTCGGTTACGGGGGTGACCTCTCCGAGCTCGTGGCCTCGACCATCCACGGCTTTTGCAACCGCCTGCTTGCCGATCACCGGCATCGCACCGACCTCGGTCACGGCTACAGCACCCTCGACGAGCTGACCCAACTGCTCTTCCTGTACGAGCAGTTCGACGAGGTGATCGGCCCCGCCGAGAACGACCTGTTCCTGCACAAGTGGAAAACCCGCTGGACGGCGATTGAGGGCGCGCGCTCGTACTTCGACAAGCTCACCGAGGAGCTCGTCGATCCGGCGTCGCTCGCCACGAGCGCCGATCCGTTCGTCGTCGCGCTCGGCGCCGCGTACATGCGTTATCAGGGGGCCCTGCGAGCTGCCAACAAGACCGACTTCGCTCATTTGCAGCGCCACGTCTTCGATCTCCTGCAATCGCGCCCCACCGCCGCGGCGATCACCCGCGACCTGCGCTACGTCCTCGTGGATGAGTACCAGGACACCAACTACATCCAGGAGCAGATCCTCCTCAAGCTCACCGAGCACAGTCGCAACCTGTGCGTCGTGGGCGACGAGGACCAGAGCCTCTACCGCTTCCGTGGCGCGACCGTGCGGAACATTCTGGAGTTCCCGAAGCGCATGCCGGGGTGCGACATCGTCAAGCTGACCACCAACTACCGCTCGCACCGCGCGATCGTGGAGCGCTATGACCGGTGGATGGCCGCCGCCGACTGGTCCAATCGTGGCGGCACCTCGTTCCGCTACGACAAGACCATCCAGGCCGACGCAGCCACGACGCACCCCGTCTACCCGGCGGTCTTCGCGATCTGGGGCCGCGACCAGCGTGATGAAGCGGCACGCTTTGCCGACCTCGTGGTGACGCTCAAGGCCGACGGGGTGATCTCCGACTACAGCCAGGTCGCGCTGCTCCTGCACAGCGTGCGCGACGACCACAGCGGCCGCTACCTCGCGGCGCTCGATGCCAGGGGCATCCCCGCCTACTGCCCGCGGGCACGCGGCTACTTCGAGATTCCGGAAGTGCGTGATCTGGTCGCCTGCTTTGCGGTGATCTTCGGCTGGCATGGCGACGGCCGCGGCCAAGTTGCGGGTGCGGTCGCCGAGCTGGCGGACTACGTGGACGCCGCCCTCGTGCAACTGGGACGGCGATTCGGCGGTTCACCGCTCGCGGCCAAGCTCCAGCGCTGGACGGGGGAGATCGCCGCGCTGGCGGAGGACGAATCGCTCGACCTCCGGCCCGCCGACTACCTCTACGAGCTGCTCGCGCTCGACCCGTTCAAGAGTGCCGTCCGCAACGAGAATACCGCCCGTAACCTCGCGATCTTCTCGCAACTCCTCAACGCCTTCCAGAGCTACTACCACTACACCGTCGTCACCCACCGCAACCGGGAGTTCCTTCGCTTCAGCCTGTTCAACAGCTTTCTGCGACTGCTCTACGACGGTGGAATCAACGAATACGAAGACCCTGACCAGCCGTTCCCCAAGGGCTTCGTGCAGGTGATGACCATCCACCAAGCCAAGGGCCTCGAGTTCCCGGTGGTGGTGGTGGGCTCGCTGTGCAGTCAGCTCTCGAGCGCCAAGCAGATCGATCGCGACCTTGGGCCCTTCAATCATCGCGCGCCCTTCGAGCCGGAGCAGCGCATCACGCTGTTCGACCGGATGCGGCTCCATTACGTGGCCTTCTCGCGACCGCAGAAGCTGCTGGTGCTCAGCGCTCACGAGTCGCCGAAGGACCACTTCACCAGCATCTGGCAGGGTCTGCCGCAGTGGCCCTATGTGCAGAAAGACCTGCTTGCGGCCCAGCGCTTCGACCTGCACCAGCGCATGCCCGTGAAGCGCAGCTACAGCTTCACCGGCGACCTGCGGATCTACGAGACCTGTCCGCGCCAGTACCAGTTCTTCCGCGAGTACGACTTCACCCCCTCGCGCTCCTCGGTGATCTTCTTCGGCCTGCTCGTGCACCAGACCATCGAGGAGATCCACCGCATCGCCCTCGACGGTCGGCTGGATACGCTCGACGAGCAGCAGGTGGAGGCGCTGTTCGAGCGCACCTTCCGTTTCCTGTGCCTGTCGGACGTACGCCCGATCGGCGACACGGCCAAGGCGTCGGCGCTGCGGCAGGTGCTCAACTACTACCGCCAGAACCGCGACGAGATGCGCCGGGTGATCCAGACCGAAGTGGACGTGTCGCTGGAGAAGGACGGCTACATCCTCGCCGGCAAGGTGGATCTGCTGCTCGGCGGCGACGGCAAGCTGGAGCTGCTCGACTTCAAGACCTCACCGCGACCGCGCGGCAGCCCCGAGCTGTTCGCCGCCTACCAGCGCCAGCTCTGCACATACGCCCACATCCTCGAGCGGCGGCACGGTCGCCGCGTGGACCGGCTGCTGCTCTACTGGACGGCGGAAGGACGCAAGGAAGACGCCCTGATGGTGCTGCCCTACGATCCGGCCCAGGTCGATGAGGCGGGTCGGCACTTCGACGACACCGTGCGGCGCATCCAGGCGCGGGAGTTCGCAGTCACCAAGCCACCCGAGGCGGCGATCTGCAAGGAATGCGACTTGCGCTTGCTGTGCCGCAGCGAAAACATCATTCAAGGAACGGACTGAGGAGACCCCATGGCGAAGATCGACATCAGCCGCACCGAGCTGGTCTGGCCAGGCAAGTACAACGAGGATGGCACGCTCAAGGAGGTGCCGCGCGTCAGCCTGCCCTTTCAGGTCATCGAGACCGTCAACGAGAGCCGCGCGACGCGTGAGGCGAAGAAGGGCCCGAAGCAGACGACGCTCTTCGACGTCTACGAGGGCAAGGAGGGCGACACCTTCGAGGACGGCTGGCGGAACAAGCTGATCTGGGGCGACAACCTGCTGGTGATGGGGTCGCTGCTGGAGAAGTTTGCAGGGAAGATCGAGCTGATCTACATCGATCCGCCATTTGCGACGGGTACGGATTTCTCCTTCACAGCGCCGATCGGCGATGGCGAAGACGAGATTTTCAAGGAACAGTCCGCACTCGAAGAGAAGGCGTACCGAGATACTTGGGGGCAGGGCACTTCAAGCTATCTCACGATGATGCGAGATCGTGTACGCATCATGCACAAACTCCTTTCTGCGACCGGAAGTCTCATGGTGCATTGCGACTGGAGATTGAGCGGCGCACTCCGCCTCCTGATCGACGAGGTCTTTGGTGCGGACCGATTCATAAATGAATTGATCTGGCGCTACGGAAAGATGAGCAACGCCACCAATCGCTTCCCGCGGAATCACGACACGATCTTCTTCTATTCGAAGTCCGAGGATTACAAGTTTTTGCCAGTCAAGGGTGAGGACAGTGAGTATCGCGCCCGATTTATACGGTATCTGACCGACAATAAAGTGCTGTATGGCTCCGTCCGAAATAGCACTGATAAACTGATTCTTGGGCGCGTCAAGAAGGTCTCGTCAGGCCTTGGTCGACCCTTGGTAGACAATGATGTGCTCTTCGATTTTGCGTCGGAGTTCAAGACCCAAGACGACGTTTTCTACGACATCTCCATTATCAAGGGGAACGCCGAGGAAAGGCTCGATTATCCTACGCAGAAGCCTGAGGGGCTGTTGCACCGGCTCATCATGGCGGTAACGACCCCGGGCGATCTTGTCGCCGACTTCTTCTGCGGTTCTGGCACGACGCTAGCCGTCGCCGAGAAGCTCGGCCGCCGCTGGATCGGCTGTGACCTCGGCCGCTGGGGCACCCACGTCACCCGCAAGCGCTTGCTCGGCATCGAGAACTGCAAGCCCTTCGAGGTGCTGAACCTCGGCAAGTACGAGCGCCAGTACTGGCAGGGCGTGACCTTCGGCGAAGCCAAGGACAAGCCGTTGGTGGAGCAGGCGCTCTACGAGTACCTCGCCTTCATCCTGAAGCTCTACGGTGCCCAGCCCGTGTCGGGTCTGACTCAGCTGCACGGCAAGAAGGGCAAGGCGATGATCCACATCGGCGCGGTAGACGCCCCCGTGACTATCGGCGAGATCGACGCGGCGGTGGACGAGTGCGCGAAGCTCAAGCAGACCGAGCTCCACGTGCTCGGCTGGGAATGGGAGATGGGCCTCTACGACCTTATGGTCGGCTCGGCCAAGCAGAAGGGGGTGAAGCTGTTGCTCTTGCAGATCCCGCGCGAGGTGATGGAGCAGCAGGCCGCCGCCAAGGGCGACGTGCGCTTCTTCGAGCTGGCCTATCTGGAGGCCGAGATCAAGCAGCCCAAGAAGCTCACGGCGGCCATCACGCTCAAGGACTTCGTCATCGCCAACACCGAGCTGATCCCCGAGGACGTACGCAGCAAGGTGAAGAAGTGGTCGGACTACATCGACTACTGGGCGGTGGACTGGGACTTCCGGAACGACACCTTCATGCAGGGCTGGGTGGCCTACCGGACGCGCAAGGAGCGCAAGCTGCCGCTCACCTCTGACGCGCACACCTACGAGAAGGCCGGCAAGTACCGCATCCTCGTCAAGGTGATCGATATCTTCGGCAACGACACCTCGCAGGCCTTCGACGTGGAGGTGAAGTAGCCATGGCACCCGCAATCATCGGTTACGACAAGGACCTGCCGGAGATCCCGGGCCGCCGCCCTTGGGCGAAGCCGACTTCGTATCTGGTCAAGGATGACAAGGCTCCCACGGGCTGGCGCGAGGACGCCTCGGGTCGCCGCCCCAGCCGGCTGCTGTTGGTGCCGAAGATCCGCGCCGCGGTGGATGCGTGGCGTGAGGCGGGCTACCCCGGCGCGTCGGCGGTCACCCAGCGGCTCTTCGCCTACTGGTTCGAGGAGGAGCACGATCTGCCGGGCTTTGCCGTGCCCTTTCGCTTCCACTTCTGCCAGCGCGAGGCCATCGAGACGCTGGCGTGGCTGGTGGAGATCGCGGGCCAGCGCGACACGCAGAAACTCATCGAGGCGCATGCGAGCAAGTTCAAGAAGGACCTGCTGACCGACAACTTCGAGTTCCAGACCACCATGGACGGCCGCCGTCAGCTGCGCCGGTACGTGCCCGAGCTGGACGCCGACGGTGTGCAGGACCTGCCGCCTGAAGACCTGCGCCGCTTCGCCTTCAAGATGGCCACCGGCTCGGGCAAGACCTGGGTGATGGCGATGGCCATCGTCTGGAGCCGCTTTCACAAGCTGTTGGTGCCCGGCTCGGAGTGCTCCACCAACTTCCTGATCGTCGCCCCCAACGTGATCGTGTACCAGCGCCTCGAGCGTGACTTCGCCGCCAACCGCATCTTCCACGAGCTGCCGCTGATCCCGCCGGAGTGGCGCGGCACCTTCGGGCAGAAGGTGATCCTGCGCGGCGAGGCCGCCGAGCCCGATCCGTCCGGCAATCTGGTGCTCACCAACATCCAGCAGCTCTACGAGTCGCGCGATGCGGAGTGGACGCCGGCGAACGCCATCGAGGCGTTGCTGGGCAAGAAGCCCGCGAAGGATCTCGCCGCATCAGGCCAGCGCTCGATGCTGGAGCGGGTCAAGTCACTGAAGGATGTCGTCGTTATCAACGACGAGGCGCACCACGTCCACGAGGAGGACCTCGCCTGGACCAAGTCGCTCCTCGCAATTCACCGCGCTATGCCTAAGGGATTGTCCCTCTGGCTCGACTTCTCGGCGACGCCGAAGGATCAGGCGGGCATGTACTTCCCATGGTCGGTGTGCGACTACCCACTGGCGCAGGCGGTGGAGGACCGCATCGTCAAGTCGCCGCTGATCGTCACCAAGGAGGATGACCCAAAGCATCCCACCGAAGACCCGGAGGGAGTCACCAAGGACAACATCGGCGAGAAGTACGGCTACTGGCTGCGCGCGGCCGTGCAGCGCTGGAAGGTGCACCACACCAGCTACAAGCCGCTGGGAGTGCGGCCTGTGCTGTTCATCATGGCCGAGAAGAACGCCTTCGCGGACGCCATCGGCGATTACCTCGTGAAGACCAAGGAGTTCGGTTTCAAGGAAGCGGAAGTGCTGATCATCCACACCGATGCGGACGGCGAGATCAAGAAGGGCGACCTCGAGAAGGCCCGTGAAGCGGCCCGTGACATCGACAAGGCCGACAGCAAGGTCAAGGCGATCGTCAGCGTGATGATGCTGCGCGAGGGTTGGGACGTGAAGAACGTGACGGTGGTGCTCGGCCTGCGCCCCTTCACGGCCAAAGCGGAGATCCTTCCGGAGCAGGTGATCGGGCGCGGCTTGCGACTGATTCCCAAGGTCAGCCCTGACCGTACGCAGACGCTCGAGGTGCTGGGCACGCGCAACTTGATCAACGTCCTGCGCGACCAGCTGGAAGCCGAAGGCGTGGGGGTTGCCACCACGAAGAAGGACCCGCCCATGCCGGTGATCATCACGCCGGTGCAGGAGCGGCTGGTGCACGACATCGCTATCCCGATCACGAAGCCGAGCCTGGTGCACGACATCCGCAAACTCTCGTCGCTTAACGTGGCGAGTCTGGATGCGATCTACGAGCAGGAAGATCTCGCGGAGCAGTTCCGGGTGAAGCTGAGGCTTGAGTTCGCGACCACCGAGACGGAGGTCCACCAGGTCGACATCGCGGCGGGCGAGCTCCCGCCCGCCCATGAACTGCTCGCCAGCATCACGAACAAGGTCATCGACCGTGCGAAGCTGCCGAACCGCTTCGCCGAGCTGTACCCCACGGTGCGGGACTACGTTGCGACCCGATGCTTCGGCAAGACGATCAACCTCGATGACGAGGCGCTCCGCTCGCATCTCTCGCGGCTCGAGCTGCAGGAGGGGATCGCCAGATACCTTGCACGCAAGATCGCCGAGCTGACGATCGCCCGCCGCGTAGTCGAGTTCGACAAGGCCGACTTCCGGCTCTCCGAGACGAAGCCCTTCAGTTGGCGACGCAACCTGCCGCCACTGGAGGCGACGAAGACTGTCTTCAATTACGTGGCCACCTACAACGACCTCGAGCGTCGCTTCGCCGAGTTCCTCGACAAGAAGGCTGGGGACGTGGTCCGGTTTGCGTCGCTGGGCACGACCGAGCAGGGCGAGTCCGGCACCCAGTTCCGCGTGGACTATCTGAAGCCGAGTGGCGCCATCGGCTTCTATCATCCCGACTGGGTCGTGGTGCAGAAGACATCGAACGGCGAGGTCAACTGGATCATCGAGACCAAGGGACGCGTCTGGGAAGGGACGGAGGCAAAGGACGAGGCGGTCCGAACTTGGTGTGATCGCGTCAGTGCAGCAACGGGCAGGCTCTGGAAGTACGTCCGCATCAACCAGACAGAGTTTGATCCAGCCGCTGCGAGCGGGCTCGGAGATCTCGTCAATGGCAAGTGATCGGCAGCATCGCGAAGGGGCGCCTAACAACAGCATGCAGCGGACGGCGCTGCGCGCCGCCGCTGATGCTGAGCGTTCGGCGCTGTTCTCAAAGGCCTATATAGTGACTTCGGCTCCAACAAGTTAACGACAAGAGGCTAGCAGGCTGTTGAAATATCCACCCAATCAGCCGCGAATTTACCTCTGTCCGTGTTCCAGCATGATCACAATGGGGGCGGCTACGTGATCTTCGGGACTTACGATCCTGCAGCAGCTATGGCGACACCTACTGCTACGCACCCCACATGCCCAGTTCAGGGGCGGTATGCCGGGACAAGGTCCCCCCGCATGCCTCGATCACGCTGTTGCGAGCAGCCTGCGCATCATGACCACATTGCAGACCGCTGCGGTGAACGTGAAGATCCAGCCTACCTTCGCAAGGCCTCGATGTCGAAGCTTGCGCAGGCCGCCGATGGTCTTCATCCATCCGAATCGCTCTTCGACCAGCTTGCGCCGTCTCTGACTCAGAGCATAGCCGCCATGACGAGTCGTTCGTCCGTCGACTGCCGAGTACCTCTTCTTCTTCGCGACGTGTGGCGTCACATTGTTGGCGCGCGCGAGTTCAACAAAGTCCGACACGTCATAGCCCTTGTCTCCACCGACAGTCTTCTGGCCCTCTCCGGGAAGGCGGGAGATCATCTCCAGCGCGGACTCTCGCTCCGCCGTTCCTGTCGCCCGGGTCAGCTCGGTATCGACGATCAGGCCGTTACGGTTCTCGGTCATGATGTGACCGGCGTAGCTCAGCTTCGCTTCTTTGCCATCGCCCTTGCGTGCCAGACGGGCGTCAGGATCCGTCGTGCTCTGGTGGGTCTCGTTGCTACGACGCTGTCCCTTGAAGTCCACGTCTTCGTTGCGCCCACCTGCATCTCCAGAGTCGTCGTCGCCACCGGGGATCTCACCCTTGGGGCGGAAGCTCTTCAGCGACGCACTCGCTTCGATCAGCGTACCGTCGACCGTGAAATGGTCCCGCGACAGAAGCTTTTTGGCTGCTGCCTGGTCATTGATCGCTTCGAAGAACCGGTCGGCCACGTCGTGTAGGAGCAAGCGGTCGCGGTTCTTAGAGAACACTGAGTGGTCCCAGACCGCATCGTCCATCGAAAGCCCGACAAACCAGCGGTAAAGGAGGTTGAAATCGAGTTCCTCCATCAGCAGCCGCTCGGAACGGACGCTGTACAGCACCTGGATCAGCATGGCGCGGATCAGTTGCTCCGGTGGAATCGACGGCCGGCCCGCCCGGGCATACATCGCATCGAAGGTCGGAGACAGCTCGGTCAGAGCATGGTCCACGATCTTGCGGATGTCGCGAAGGGGGTGGTGCCGGGGAATCCGCGCCTCGAGGGTGCGGTAGCTGAACATCTCGGGCTGGTCCGTGCTTTTACCGCGCAATGGGCTTCCTCCTTGAACTGCAAGGAGTGTATCATGGGGTCAGGCGCAGGGCGAGTATTTCAACAGCCTGCTAGAGCCGCCGAACCAGATGGTAGGGCAAGATCATCGAATTGCGCAAGTGAGTGAAGTGACAGTGATATGACATGATCTCAAGACAAGAAGCCTTAGAAATCGCCTTCAACGCATGTGTCGGTGTATCAAAGGAAGATCTCCGACATTCAGCCTTCAAATGCATTGATCGAATTCCAGAGGGTTGTCGAATCTACAATATGCCAACGGAGCCGTGTTGGTATATCAATGCACCATGGGGAGATGGGCTTGACGGGAAAATGCTCCGCAGTAGCAGGGCAATTCTCGTATCGAAGGAAAGCGGCAGGGTACTATACGATGGTTCTGCGAATGACGAAGGATGAACTGCGCCGAACAAGGCGTTGTAGCCGACGGTTCGGTCGGTCACGGGCTGTGCAGGGCACAGCCCGCGCCAGACCGTCCCGCGGCTAAACGCAACGTTAGGTGGAGAGGCGATATATCATGAAGCGTCCATTGGTTCTTGCACTTGGTATTCCCGTTTTTGCGATCATGGTTGCACTTGCCACTGTTGTGTATTTTGCATCACGCCCACGCGAAATCAGGATTACAGTGGAAGCGGTCGCCGGAACGAAGTTCGCCGCCAACTACATAGTCGATGGCGTAATGTCGAGATTCGAGGCAGAGGCGCCGTCGAGTTTCATAGTTACAGGCCGCAAGATCGAGATTGCCGTCAAGAAAGATGACCAACCCGGCTTGATGGCGGTTACGTTAGCTGGGGATGATTCTGGCAAAGCGCGGACATCGGTAGGCCCAGGTGAAACGGCGCAATGCAGTTACGAGCAGTGTGGATTGTTGCGAAGTTCGTCGAAAATATGGGCCGGGGCGGTTGCGGTTGTCGAAAATTAAGGCGCTGTTAGTGGTTGTTGCACCCACCTAACAGCAGCTTGCAGCAGACGGTCACGGTCGACACAGGCCGTGCAGAGCACGGCCTGCGCCAACCGCGCCCACTGCTGAAGCTTATGTTGGACTTGGGCGGCGGCGATCGCCAGGATAGACGATGCAGTGTAATCAATGGAGTGAGCCATATGGTAACAACAATGATCACCGACGATCGCCACGAATGCGGTAGTCGCAAATACAGCGGCATGGTGCCGTATCTCACGATCTGTGTTCTGTCTTGTGGGATTCTAGTCGATACAGCCCGCCCTGAGTGTATTGACTACGGTGACTACATGCACTGGATCGGCGGCGTGGACACGCCCGGCCGAATCACGGACATCGCCATCTTCGGCAACCACGCCTACGTGGCGGACTATGTGTCCGGCCTTCAGGTGATCGACATCACGAACCCGGCGAATCCGCAGCTTGTGGGCGGGGTGGACACGCCTGCCGCGGCAATGGGGATCGCCATCTCCGGGAACAACGCTTATGTGACGGACCTCGGGTACACCCTCCAGGTGATCGACATCACGAATCCGGCGAGCCCGCAGATCATCGGCAGTATAGACACGCCTGAGTATGCTCAAGGTGTGGCCATCTCCGGAAACCACGTTTTCGTGGCTGGCTACCAGTTCGGACTACAGGTGATCGACATCACGGATCCGGTGAGCCCACGGCCGGTGGGTGGAGTGGACACGCCCGGCCATGCCAACAGCGTCACCATATCCGGAAGCTACGCCTATGTGTCGGATGACGAGTGCGGCCTTCAAGTGATCGACATCTCGAATCCGACGAATCCGCTGCTGGTGGGTGGCGCAGACACGCCTGGCAATGCAAATTACGTCGCCATTATCGGGGACCACGCCTATGTGGCGGATGAAGAATCCGGCCTTCAAGTGATCGATATCACGAATGCGGCGAGCCCGCAGATCATCGGCAGCGTGGACACACCAGGCTATGCTTACGGTGTGGCCATCTCCGGGAACCACGCCTACGTGACGGACGGCCTGACTGGCCTCCTGGTGATCGACATCACGGATCCAGCGAGCCCGCAGCTGGTGGATGGTGTTGATACGCTAGGCTATGCTAAAGATGTCGCAATATCAGGGGACTACGCCTACGTATCTGACGATAGAACCGGCCTTCTGGTGATCGACATCGCGAACCCAGCGAGCGCGCCGATCATTGGAGATGCGGAGTCGGTATTCGATGCATACGGCATCACTGTCGCCGGAGATCACGCCTACGCGACAGTCGGGTTGAGTGGCCTCCGGGTGATCGACATCACGGATCCGATCAACCCGCAGATCATTGATGGCTTATACACGCAAGGTTATGCCCGCAGCATCGCCATTTCTGGCAACAACGCCTACATGGCTGACGCTGCGTTGGGGCTCCAGGCGCTCGACATCTCGAACCCGGCGAATGTGCTTCGTGTAGGTGGCATCAACACGCCCGGCGTTGCGATGGATGTCGCATTATCCGGCCATCTCGCCTATGTGGCGGATCGAGAGTCTGGTCTGCAGGTTGTCGACATCGCGGATCCGACGAACCCGCGAATGATCGGCGGGCTTGACACATCAGGCATGGCTTACGGAGTAGCCCTTGCCGGGAGTTGCGCCTATGTGGCCGACTACGAGTCCGGCCTTCAGGTGATCGACATCACCGACCCGGAGAATCTGCAACTGGTGGCCACGGTCGACACGCCTGGATATGCAGTCAATGTGGCGATATCAGGATTCCACGCTTATGTGGCGGACTACCGATACGGCCTTCAAGTGATCGACATCATGGACCCGACGAGCCCGCGGCTGGTGGGTGGGATTGATACCCCAGGTTACGCCAACGGCATCACCATATCCGGAAGTCACGCCTACGTGTCGGACAAGTGGGCCGGTCTTCAGGTGATCGACATCACGAACCCGGAGTATCCGCAGTTGGTCGGCGGAATCGACACGCCCGGTGGAGCATGGGAAGTCGACTTCTCCAGTTACTATGCCTATGTGGCTGATGATTCGGCTGGTGTCCAAGTTGTGCCTGTGCAATGCGAGGTCATACAGTCCGTCTATCTGACGGACCTGTGGGCACAAAGGACTGCGTCGACTTGCATCATCAGTTGGATGATCAGCCATCCGCAGGCGCACGCGGGATTTCGCGTGTGGCGACAGGCCGCAAACGCGACGCGCATACTGCTCGGCGATGCGATGCTCGACGCCACGGACTCCTACGAATACGTTGACCAAGCGCCGCCGGCGGGAGCCGCCGATTACTGGCTGCAGGAAGTGACGACAGATGGAACGGAGAACTGGTATGGGCCGGCTCATCTGCCGGCGATGGACGTGCCGGAGGCATTGGTGTTGGAGCAGAATCGCCCCAATCCGTTCAATCCGCAGACATCGCTACGATTCGATCTCCCTGTTGCAGGGCGGGTGAGATTGATGGTGCATGACCTGCGCGGCGGATTGGTGGCAACCCTCATCGACGCCGAGATGCCGGCTGGCGAGTTGACCGCAGAGTGGGATGGTCTGGACAACCATGGCGCAGCAGTCGCCTCGGGTGTGTACATGGCGACGTTGGAGTCGCCGACCGGTATGCGTGCGGTGAAGATGGTTTTATCCAGGTGAGTCGGGGTGTCGGAAGTCCTGAGGGGATCCGATGCGGGCCCGACACGGATATCATTCATTTTCAACGAGTCCGGCACCTTGAGCCCTCCGGCCCGCCACGAGGTGGCTCCTGGCCGTCATCATGCGATACTGGCCACCGTTGGTCCATTCCCGCCCTTTTTCGCCCCCTACATTGACTCCCGCCCCCCATATGGTATCGTTCCCGCCCATGAACCCCTCACCGGCATCCCCGCCCCCCGTCATCATCGGCATCGCCGGCGGCACCGGCTCGGGCAAGACCACCGTGGCCCTGCGCGTCCAGCAGGCGGCCCCCGGCAAGACCGTCCAGATCATCCACCACGACTCCTACTACCGGGACAACGCCCACCTCGACCTCCAGGACCGCGCGGCGATCAACTACGACCACCCCAGCGCCTTCGAGACCGAGCTTCTGGTGGCCCACCTGGCCGAGCTGAAGCGCGGCCGGGCGGTCGACGTGCCCGTCTACGACTACACGACCCACTCGCGCTGCGCGGAGACACGCCGAGTCGAGCCGGCGGACATCATCTTCGTCGAAGGCATCCTGGTGCTGGAGTCGGAGGTCCTGCGCTCGCTGATGGACATCCGGCTGTACGTGGGCGTGGACGCCGACGAGCGCTTCATCCGGCGCCTGCAGCGCGACGTGCGCGAGCGCGGCCGCTCGGTGGATTCGGTGATCGAGCAGTACATGAGGGTGGTGCGCCCGATGCACCAGCAGTTCGTCAGCCCGACCAAGCGCTACGCCCACCTGATCATCCCCGAGGGCGGGCACAACCAGGTGGCGATCGACCTGATCGCGGCCAGGATCCAGAGCATCATCCAGGAGCGGCGGGCCCTGCGGGCCTGAGACCGCGACGGGAGGCGGCCTTGCATTACGACGACGCGGACATCTGCCAGCGCGACCCCCTGATCGAGCGTGTGCTGATCGGCTCGGACGAGATCCAGCGCCGGGTCCAGCAGCTCGGCACCGAGATCAGCCGCGACTACGCCGGCAGCACGCCCGTGCTGGTCAACATCCTCAAGGGCGCCTTCGTGTTCCTGGCCGACCTGACGCGCGGCATGAGCGCCCCGCACGAGATCGACTTCATGGCCATCAGCAGCTACCACGGCGGCACCCAGAGCACCGGCGTGGTGAAGATCGAGAAGGACCTCAAGACCGACATCACCGGCCGCGACGTGATCATCGTCGAGGACATCGTCGACACCGGGCTGACCCTCAGCCACCTGCTCGACCTGCTGCAGACCCGCGGGCCGCGCAGCCTGCGCGTCTGCACGCTGCTGGACAAGTCCTCGCGCCGCCAGAAGGAAGTGCCGATCCACTACCGCGGGTTCGAGATCCCCGACGAGTTCGTCATCGGCTACGGCCTCGACTACGACGAGAAGTACCGCAACCTGCCGTTCATCGGCGTGCTGAAGCCCTGACCGAGTCGTCGGGGCGGCGGCGCATCCACCGGGGGCCATCATGAGCGAGCGACCGAATCCGCCGGCCGAGGGGAGCGGTCCCGCCGGGCACAACGTCTTCCCGGAGGCCCTGACCTTCGACGACGTCCTGCTGGTCCCCGGCTACTCCGAAGTCATCCCCCGCGACATCGACACCCGCACGCGGCTGACCCGCGGCCTGTCGCTCAACGCGCCCCTGATCTCCGCCGCCATGGACACCGTGACGGAGTGCGAGCTGGCCATGGCCATGGCGCGCCAGGGCGGCATCGGCGTCATCCACAAGAACCTCAGCCCCCGCGACCAGGCCGACCACGTCCAGCGCGTCAAGCGCAGCGAGTCGGGCATGATCACCGACCCGATCACCCTGGGCCCCGACCGCACCATCGACGAGGCGCTGGCCCTGATGGCCCGCTACAGCATCTCGGGCGTGCCCATCACCGAGGGCGGCCGGCTCGTGGGCATCCTGACCAACCGCGACCTGCGCTTCGTGCGCGACACGGGCCGTCTGGTGCGCGAGGTCATGACCAGCCAGAACCTGGTGACCGTGCCCGAGGGCACCACGCTGGAGCAGGCGGCCGAGAAGCTCCACGCCCACCGCATCGAGAAGCTGCCGGTGGTCGATGCCGCCGGCAACCTGCGCGGCCTGATCACGGTCAAGGACATCCAGAAGAAGCTCGACTACCCGCGGGCCAGCAAGGACGGCCGCGGGCGGCTGCTCTGCGGCGCGGCCGTGGGCATCGGCGAGGCCGGGCGCGAGCGCATCGACCTGCTGGTCGAGGCCGGCGTCGACCTGCTGGTCGTCGACACCGCCCACGGGCACTCGCGCAACGTGATCGAGGCGGTCCGCGAGGTGAAGCGGTGCCACCCGGGCCAGCAGGTGCTGGCCGGCAACATCGCCACCGGCGAGGCGGCCCTGGCCCTGATCGAGGCCGGCGCCGACGCCCTGAAGGTGGGCATCGGACCCGGCTCGATCTGCACCACGCGCGTGGTGTCGGGCGTGGGCGTGCCCCAGATCACCGCGCTGCTGGACGTGGTGCGCGCCGCCCGGCCGCACGGCGTGCCGGTGGTCTCCGACGGCGGCATCAAGTACTCCGGCGATGTGGTCAAGGCCATCGCCGCGGGCGCCGACACCGTCATGCTCGGCTCCCTGTTCGCCGGCACCGAGGAGGCGCCGGGCGAGAAGATCCTGTTCGAGGGCCGCGTCTACAAGAGCTACCGCGGCATGGGCTCGGTGGCGGCCATGCAGCAGGGCAGCAAGGACCGCTACTTCCAGGACACGGTGACAGAGGCCGACAAGCTCGTGCCCGAGGGCATCGAGGGCCGGGTGCCCTACAAAGGCCACCTGGAGGACATCTTCTACCAGATCGTGGGCGGCCTGCGCAGCGGCATGGGCTACTGCGGCACGCGCACCATCGCCGACCTGCAGCGCGAGGGTCGCTTCGTGCGCGTCACCGCCGCCGGCCTGCGCGAGAGCCACCCCCACGACGTGCTGATCACCAAGGAAGCCCCGAACTACGGGACGCGGGTCTGATGCGTCTGCCCGACCTCGATCTCTCCCGGATCGGCCCGGATTTCCGCCGCATGCTGCTGGCCACGCTCTGCTTCGGGGCGGCGGCCGGCGTCTTCCAGTCCACGTTCAACAACTACCTCAGCGACGTCCACGCCCTGGACGCCGGGGCGCGCGGCTGGATCGAGCTGCCGCGCGAGCTGCCCGGATTTCTGATCATGTTCATCTCGGCCGCGCTGCTGACGTTCATGTGCGAGGCGCGCATGGCCGCCGCGGCGATGATCCTGACCGCGGGCGGCGCGCTCGGCCTCGGGCTGCTCGCGGGCGGCACCCTGCCCCTGGTCGCCTTCCTGATGATCTGGAGCCTCGGCGACCACATCATCTTCGCCGTGGAGGGCCCGCTGGGCCTGACCCTGGCCCGCAGCGGCAACGAGGGGCGCCGCCTCGGCCAGCTCGGTGGCGCCCGCAACCTGGGCACGATCCTGGGCGTGGCCGGCGTCTGGCTCATCGCGCGGCAGATGGGCGACCGCTACGATCTGTTCTACGGCCTGGCCGCGGTCTGCGCAGCGGCCGCGGGCTGGTTCTACCTGCGGCTGCGGATCGGCCGCACCGGGACACGGTCGCGGCGCCTGGTCTACAAGCGGCGCTACCACCTGTTCTACGCCATCAGCGCCCTGTTCGGGGTGCGCAAGCAGATCTTCCTGGCCTTCGGCGGCTGGGTGCTGGTCAGCCGGCACGGCGTCACGGTCGAGACCATCGCCGTGCTGTTCGTGATCGCCGCGGCCCTGGGCATCGTGCTGCGCCCGCTGCTGGGCGACGTCATCGACTGGCTGGGGGAGCGGACCGTGCTGGCGGCCGACGAGCTGCTGCTGCTGGGCGTCTGCCTGGTCTACGCCTTCGCCGGCGACGTGAAGCTGCTGTACGCGGCCTACGTCCTGGACAGCGTGCTGTTCGCCCTGCGCGTGGCGCGCACCACCTACCTCAAGAAGATCGCCGAAGACCCCGCCGACATCACCCCGACCATCGCCCTGGGCATCACCATCGACCACGTGGTGGCCATGAGCCTGCCCATCCTCTCGGGCTGGATCTGGGAGCGCTTCGGCTTCCAGTGGGTGTTCCTGCTGGCCGGGGCGATCGCCGTGGCGGGCTTCTTCGTCTGCCTGCGGATCCGCGTGCCCGCGCCGCCAACGACCAACGTCGGGGTCGCGTCGTGACGCGCCTGCTGGCCATCGCCGTCGCCGGCGCCCTGGGCGCCGTCGCCCGCTACGGCCTGTCGGGCGTCGCCCAGCGCTGGTTCCCGCCCTCGTTCCCCGGCGGCACGCTGGTCGTCAACACGCTGGGCTGCTTCCTGGCCGGCCTGTTGGCCGCGCTGCTGCTGGACCGCTGGCCCGTGGGCCCGACCACGCGCGCCGCGCTGCTGATCGGTTTTCTGGGCGCCTTCACCACCTTCAGCACCTTCGCCAACGAGACCCTCGCCCTGGCCCGCGAGGGCGGCGAGCTGCGGGCGGTGGTGAACGTTGCGCTCTCGGTGGTGCTGGGGCTGGTGGCGGCTTGGGCGGGGGCGGCGCTGGCGCGGTAACCATCTGTCATGACGTAAGATATCGGATCAGCTGCCTGCCGATCTTTGCAGCCGATTGGAAAAAAACTCCTTAAGTGTAACAGAGTGTATCCGATACAGAGACCAGATCGCCCGTTCTAATGGCAGCCTGCCGATTGGTGCGCTGCTGGTAAGGAGATCGGTCGATGAACATCACACCCATCAGACAACTCAACGTGCTCGCGTCCGACGTCGATCATGCGACCCGCTCGGCGTTGCCGGTGCATCAGATCATCGATGATGCGCGATTCCAGATGGAGTCCCTGCTGCCCCCTGTACCATGGGAGCTCGAACGCCCGCCGGAAGCGGATTCCGGCGGCCTGCCTCTCATGGCCTCGACAGGGCTGGATGTGCTCGCCTGACCACCCGGTTCGTCGGCGTACATCCGAACCCAGGAGGCTGCTGCGATGGCGGACAGGCTGGTGACGCGTATCTGCCGCTTCCGCACCGGTGAGATCATTGCGCTGTGCAACCCGCTTGAGCCATGGTCGCCGGTGACGGTCTTCGAAGCGTGCAACGACATCATGTCGGAGAGTCATAGCTACCACCTCAAGATGGGAGGCGACGACCTGCCGGTCAGCCTCCCGCACGGCAACGGGGAATCGCTCCTGGTCGCCTGTTCGAGAGACGGCGGGCGGAACTACCTCGAGTCGCTTCCGGAGGCCGACATCCAGGATGTCCTTGGCGCCGACTTGGCGGGCGAAGTGCGATCCCCTCAATAATTGATCATGGCAGATGACTCTTGGCTTTACGCAAGCGATAAATTAGCCCATTATGGCCAACATGATGAAATTGGCCGTAAATGACCAATCCCCTAGAGTCGTGCTGCTGGCCGATGTCCGTGGTTCGCGGGAGCGCGGCAACCCGCAGGCGGGTCTGGACGAGCTCCGGCGCCGGGCGGAGTCGACCAACACCCACCACGCTGCGGACCTGCTGGTCCCGTTCGCCATCTCAGGTGGGGACGAGATCCAGGCTTTGCTCGCTTCGCCGTCCGCCCTCTGGGGCATCGTCGAGCATTTGGATCTGGTGACGGGGACGCCGATCTTCCGGTTCGGCTGCGGCACCGGAGCCCTGCAGACCCCGATCGCACAGCGCACCTGGGAGATGGACGGCGTATGCTTCCATCAGGCCCGTGCGGCGATCGAACGGGGAAAAGCCGAGCGGCGCTGGTTGACCTTCGCGGGCTTCGGGCCACCCTTCGATGGTGTGCTCGACGCCATGGCTCGCTCGTTGCAGGTGATGCGGGAGGACTGGACCGAGCGGCAGCGCGTTGCCCTGGTCGCGAGGCGGAACCATGGGACGCAAAAGGCAACAGCTGCCGGGATGGGCATCGACCCGACGACGTTGAGCAAGATGCTCGGCGCGGCGCATGCCAGGGAATACCGCGAGATCGAGGTCGCGGCGACACGGCTCCTGATGAGTGCGTGGGACGACGTCCATTTTCGGAGTGCCACAAAGGGCGTATAAGTATGAATGAGCGAGAACAGAAGCCCGACGGCGAGGTCGTCCTCTACCAGACTGAAGACGGGCGTACGCGTGTGGAGTGCCGCTTCTCCGAGGAGAGCCTGTGGCTGTCGCAAGCCGGCATGGCTGAGCTGTTCCAGACCAGCAAACAGAATATCGCCAAGCACCTGAAGGCGATTTTTTCCGAAAGTGAACTGGGCGTGGATTCAGTGGTCAACTCCTGGTTGACGACTGCTGCCGACGGCAAGCGCTACCAGGTGCTGTACTACAATCTATCCGCTATTCTGGCAGTGGGGTACCGGGTTCGGTCATTGCGCGGCACGCAGTTCCGGCGCTGGGCTACCGAATGTCTGGAGGAATTCCTAGTCAAGGGTTTCGTGCTGGATGATGTGCGTCTGAAGAATCCGGACACCGGGCTGTACTTCGAGCAGTTGCTGGAGCGCATCCGCGATATCCGGTCGTCGGAAAAGGTGTTCTGGCGCAAGGTGCTGGACATCTACGCCACCAGCATCGACTACGACCCGTCGGCGGAAGCATCGCAGCGGTTTTTCGCCGCCATCCAGAACAAGATGCACTGGGCGGCACATGGCCACACCGCTGCTGAAGTGATCGTGCAGCGGGTCGATGCGCGCCGGCCGAACATGGGGCTAACCAGCTTTGAAGGCAGCCATCCGCGACGGTCGGACGTGGCGATCGCCAAGAACTATCTGACGGCTGAGGAACTGGACACACTCAATCGCATCGTTGTGGCTTACCTCGAGTTTGCAGAACTGCAGGCGCGCGGCAGGCGAGCCATGCACATGCAGGACTGGATCGCCAAGCTGGATGACTTTCTGACACTGGGCGACCACGACGTGCTGACTCATGCAGGTCGCGTATCTGCTGACGCAGCGCGAATGAAGGCCGAGGCCGAGTACGAAGGCTATCGCCGTCAGCAGGATCAGTTGGTCACGCCGGTAGAACGCGATCTGACCAAGGCGATCGAGGCGGCGGTCGGCAAGCTTCCCACACCGAAGCGGCGAAATATGAAGTGAAGCACCTCTTGCTCCCTCGATGATCACACCCTTAGAATCCCGACATGACTCGCCTTCCGGCAGGAGGACACCCCTTGGACCCCAGCACCGCCCGCCTCATCGAGACCATCCGCGAGAACGTCATCGGCGCCGACCGAGCCGTCGAGGGCCCCTACGGCCTGCGCCGGATCACCTACGCGGACTACACCGCGTCGGGCCGCTCCCTGAAGTTCATCGAGGACTTCATCGCCGACGAGGTGCTGCCGCTCTACGCCAACACCCACACCGAGAGCTCGGCGACCGGCCAGCAGACCTCGCGCTTCCGCGAGGACGCGCGGCGCGTGATCCTCGAGGCCTGCGGCGGCGACGAGCGCGACGCGGTGATCTTCTGCGGCGCGGGCGCCACCGGCGCCATCAACAAGCTGGTCGAGATCCTGAACCTGCGCCTGCCCGCCGACCTCGATGCGCGCTACGGCCTCTCCTCGCACCTCCCGCCGCAGGACCGGCCGGTGGTCTTCATCGGGCCCTACGAGCACCACAGCAACGAGCTGCCCTGGCGCGAGTCCATCGCCGAGGTGGTGACCATCCCCGAGGACGAGAACGGCCGCATCGACCTGTACGCGCTGCGGGCGGCGCTGCAGGCGTGCGCCGGCAGGAAGCTGCTGATCGGCAGCTTCTCGGCCGCCAGCAACGTCACCGGGATCGTCTCGGACACCGCCGAGGTGTCGCGGCTGCTGCACGAGCACGGCGCGCTCGCCTTCTGGGACTTCGCCGCCGCGGCGCCGTACGTGCGCATCGAGATGAACCCCGGCCCGGAGCACGGCCCCGCGTCGCACAAGGACGCGATCTTCCTCTCGCCCCACAAGTTCATCGGCGGGCCGGGGACCCCCGGCGTGCTGGTGGTCAAGCGCGGCCTGCTGACCAACCGCGTGCCGACGGTGCCCGGCGGCGGCACGGTGGCCTACGTCGGCGCCGACCGGCATGACTACCTCGTCGACCCCACGGCGCGCGAGGAGGGCGGCACGCCGGCGATTGTCGAGGCCATCCGCGCGGGGCTGGTCTTCGGCCTGAAGCAGGCCGTGGGCGCGCGCAGCATCGAGGAACGCGAGGCGGACTTCGTGCGGCGGGCCATCGCCGCCTGGTCGGCCCACCCGCGCCTGCAGATCCTGGGCAACCTGCAGGCGGAGCGGCTGTCGATCGTCTCGTTCATGGTCCGCCACGGCGAGCGCTACCTGCACCACAACTTCGTGGTCGCGCTGCTGAACGACCTGTTCGGCATCCAGGCCCGCGGCGGCTGCTCGTGCGCCGGGCCGTACGGCCACCGGTTGCTGGGCATCGACCGGGCGCGCTCCCTGCAGTTCCAGTCGGCGATCCTGCACGGGTCCGAGGGGATCAAGCCGGGCTGGGTGCGGGTCAACTTCAACTACTTCATCAGCGAACCCGTGTTCGCCTACCTGCTGGAGGCCGTGCGGCTGATCGCGGACCAGGGCTGGCGCCTGCTGCCGCACTACGAGTTCCAGCTGGAGACCGGCCTGTGGCGGCACCGCGGGCGCCGCCCCTTCGCGGGGCTGAGCCTGGACGATCTGAGCTACGCCGACGGCCGGCTGTCGTACCCGTCGCGCCGGCTCACCGCGCCCGAGAGCGCCTACGCCGATTACCTGGAAGAGGCGCGGCGCCTCTTCGCCGCGGCGGCCACGGAACCGCCACGGTTCTGTGCACCGCCCGCGCTGGCGCCCGACGCCGAACGCCTGCGCTGGTTCCCGCTGCCCGGCGATCCCGCGCCGGTCGACTGAAGGAGGGGCCATGATTCCCGAGGTCCAGGGTCAGCTGCTGCGGATCTACGTGGACGAGGGCACCAAGCACGACGGCAAGCTGGTGCACGAGGCCGTCGTGCGGCTCTGCCTGAAGGAGGGGCTGGCCGGCGCCACCGTCCTGCGGGGCATCGCGGGCTTCGGCGCCCGGCACCGCCTGCACAAGGCGGGCCTCGAGCGCTTCAGCGCCGACCTGCCGGTGGTGGTCGAGATCGTCGACACCGCCGACAAGATCGAGCGCCTGCTGCCGCTGGTCCGGGAGATGACGGGCGACGGTCTGATCACGCTCGAACAGGTGCGCATCATCGCAGCCCCGCCCGCCGATCACCCCGCCTGAACCCCACGAGAAAGCCCCGCCCCCCGGAGCGGGGCGGGGCTTCTGCGATCGTCTCGCCATCGCTCAGCGCAGGTAGACGACCTTGCCGCTGGCGGTGCGCACCCCGTCGTCCCACTTCAGCAGGTAGACGCCGTCGGCCACGTCCTGGCCGCGCCCGTCACGTCCGTCCCAGCCGGCCGTGACGGTCCCGTCGGAGCCGGTCGTGGCCTGCAGCAGCCGGACCGTGTGGCCCCGCGCGTCGAAGACCAGCAGGCGGCCGGTCGCGCCCTCGACGCCGCGCGCCTTGATGGTCGCGGTGGCGCCCCGCCGCAGCGGCGACGGGTAGATCTCCAGACGTCCGGAGCCCGTGTCCAGCTGCAGGTCGACCACGCCGGTGGTGCCGGGGTGGTAGCCGTGCGGGCCGGGGCCGGCCGGCACCACGCCGTGGCAGACGGTGCAGTCGCGCAGCGTGCCCGCGTGGCCCTGCAGGTCGATGTTGTTGATGTTGTCCGCGGCCTCGCGGCTCGGGAAGATGGCGTGGGGGGAGCCGTGGCAGGCGGAGCACATCAGCCCGCCGTGCCCGGTGCTGAAGCGGTAGAGCTGGCCCACCGGCTCCCCGTACTGGGGGGTGTGGCAGGTGCGGCAGGCGGGCTCGTCCAGCCAGGGGGTGCGCCCCTGGTGCTCGATCGAGTCGGAGACCTGCTGCAGGTCGCCGTGGCAGTCCTGGCAGACCATGCCGAAGTCCGTGGCCATGGTCCCGCGCAGGCACTGCGTCTGCGGCCCGGGGTGGCACATGTTGCAGCCCGCGGGACCGGGCATCGTCTCGTCGAGGAACTTGTGCTGGTCGTGCATGCGGAAGGACAGGAAGCCGGCCTCCGCGATGCCCGTGGTGCCGAGCGCCGGGCTGGCGTGGCAGCCGGCGCAGAGGACCGGCCGCGCGTTCGGGTCGAAGCCCGCCTCGCGCTCGTGGGCGTTGAGGATCGCCTGCTCGCTGCTGTGGCAGCCCGCGGTGACGCAGTTCATCTCGACCGAGACCGGTATCACCGGCCGGCTGCGCGCCAGCTCCGCGCCCTGCAGGTCGCGCGCGATCACCAGGGCGTTCTGGTAGGGGGCTTCGACCGTCGGCGCCGCGTCGGTGTACGGCGTGACCGGGATGCCCTCGGCCTTGAAGTGGTCGCCCGCGGGATCGAAGGCGCCGGTGAGGCCCTTGCCGGTCAGCCCCACGTTCGGCGGCAGGTCGACGCCGAACAGGGCCTGGTCGTAGGTCCAGAAGTCCGTCTTGCCCACGGAGTAGGTGTTCCCGGGCACCGAGTACTCGAGCGTCACGCCCGTGGTCACCAGCTGCGGCAGGTTGGCGGCGTCGCCCCGGTGCACGACCTGGGCCATCAGCGTGTTGTAGGGCGGCAGCACCGACAGCACGGCGTGCAGGCGGTTCATGCAGTGCATGCCCAGATCGTTCCAGCTCAGCACGACCGTGTCGCCGGTGACGGCGGCACCGGCGGGCAGGGCCGTCGCGGCTAGCAGCAGGATGGCCAAGGCCAGGGCCACAGTGAGGGGCGGTCTCTTCGCGGCGAGGTGCTGGATCATGTCGAACCTCCGGTCCGGAGTGCCTGCCGACGGGTCGGGACTCTCAGGGGCAGGGAATTCATACAATGTTGGTTGTATATGAGTCAATGAAAATCGAATATTATAAATATAACAACTGTATCCGAGACGGTGCATCAGGGCCGCAAATGTGCTAGCGTCCTGATTAATAACGAGTTCAGCGATCAGTCAGGAGAAGGACATGCCCCGCTGGCCGGTTCCCAACGTCGCGCCTCTCTTCGGCATCGAGCACCCGATCGTCCAGGCCGGCATGGTCTACAACAGCGGCGCGCGCCTGGCCGCCGCCGCCGCCGAGGCCGGCTGCCTAGGCCTGATCGGGGCCGGCGGCCGCCGCCCCGACGACCTGCGCGCCGAGATCCGCGCCGCCCGCGCGCTGACCTCGCGTCCCGTCGGCGTCAACATCCCCCTGATCGACAAGCACGCGCACGAGAGCCTGGACCTCGCGCTCGAGGAGGGCGTGGCCATCCTGGTCACCTCGGCGGGCTCGCCGGCCCGCGTGGCGGGCAGGATCAAGGCGGCCGGCGCCGTCTTCGTCCACGTGGTCGCGACCGCGGCCCTGGCCCGCAAGTGCGAGGACGCGGGCTGCGACGCCGTGGTCTGCGAGGGCTTCGAGGCCGGCGGCCACAACGGCCGCGACGAGCTGACGACGCTGGTGCTGGTGCCGGCCTGCGTGCGCGCGGTCGGCATCCCGGTGATCGCTGCCGGCGGGATCGCCACCGGCGCGCAGATCGCCGCGATGTTCGCCCTCGGCGCCGCCGGCGTGCAGATCGGCTCGCGCTTCGCCGTCACGCGGGAGTCGGCCGGCCACGTGGCCTTCAAACGGGCCGTCGTCGAGGGCGACGACACGCGCCTGGTCCTGAAGAAGCACGTGCCGGTGCGCCTGCTGCGCAACGCGTTCCGCGAACGCGTCGAGGAGCTCGAGGCGCGCGGCGCCGCGCGCGAGGAACTGGCGGCGCTGCTGGGGGAGGGGCGCGCCCGCCGCGGCATGGGCGAGGGCGATCTGGACGAGGGCGAACTGGAGATCGGGCAGGTCGCCGCCCTGATCGACGACGTGCCCGGCGTCGCGGAGCTGGTCGAGCGGCTGCTGGCGCAGTACGACGCGGCCGCGGCCCGGTTCGGAGGCTGAACGTGGACGCGCCGCGGGTGACGGCCCTGCGCCTGCGCGAGATCCTCGCGCCGGCCTGCCGCGCCCACGGGCTGGACCTCTGCGGCGCGGTGGGCCTGCCCCGCCGCCTGCCGCACGCCGCCGCCTGGTTCGACTGGCTGCAGGAAGGCAAGCACGGCGATCTCGACTACCTGCGGCGCGCCCCGCTCGACCGCGCCGACCCCACCCGCGAACGGCCGTGGGCGCGCACGCTGCTGGTCTTCGGCCAGCGCTACGCGGCCGGCTGGCCGGCGCGGGACGAGCCGGGCGACGGCGCCTGGACCCTAGGCGTCGCCCGCTACGCCCGCGGCCTCGACTACCACGACGTGCTGCGCGGTGCGATCCGCCGCACGACCGACGTGCTGCGCCGTGAGCTGCACCGCACGGGCGTGATCGCCGCCGAGGCCGACCTGCGCGCCGTGGATGCCGTGGACGCCGGCCCCTTCCTGGAGCGCGAGCACGCCTGGCTCGCGGGCCTCGGCTTCTTCGGCAAGAACACGCTGCTGATCCACCCGCGCCTGGGCTCGGGCCTGTTCCTGGGCGTGGCCCTGCTCGAGCTGGAGGTGACCGGTCTCGCCGACGCGCCGCGGCCGCTGGTCGGCCCGCCCGCCCAGCGCCTGCCCGACGTCGACGGGATGGCCTCCCTGTGCGGCAGCTGCAGCCGGTGCCAGGATCACTGCCCCACCGGCGCCCTGGACACGCCCTTCGAACTGGACGCGAGCCGCTGCCTGGCCACCTGGTCGATCGAGTGGCAGGGCCGCGCTCCCGCGGACCGGCGCGCCTCGCAGGGTGACCATCTGTTCGGCTGCGACATCTGCCAGCAGGTCTGCCCCTGGAACCACAAGGCGCTGCGACGACCGGCGGGCGAACCGCCCCGCGCCGAGTACGGAGACCTGCCCGAGCACGCGGACCTGGACCTGGGCGACCTGATCCGCATGGACGCCGCGACCTTCCGCGCGCGCTTCCGCCGCACGCCGCTGTGGCGGGCCCACCCCGAGGGGATGCGGCGCAACGCGCTGATCGTCGCGGCCAACACCGGCCGTCGAGACCTGCTGCCGGCGATCCGCGAGGCCGCCGCCGGGGACTCCGACGCGGAGGTCCGCGAGGTCGCGGTCTGGGCGCTGGCGGAGTTGGAGGAGGCGCCGTCATGAACGGCAATGTCGCCGCGGCCTGGTGGGAACCCGCCCCGCGCGGCGCGGTGCTCTGCGGCCTCTGCCCCCTGCGCTGCCGCTTGCGGGAGGGAAGGGACGGGCCCTGCGGCACCCGCGGAACCCGCGGCGGCCGCATGGTCGCGCTGCAGTACGGCGAGGTCGTGGCGCTGGCCCTGGACCCCATCGAGAAGAAGCCGCTGCTGCACTTCCACCCCGGCTCGCGGATCCTCTCGCTGGCCGCCCGCGGCTGCAACCTGCACTGCGCGTTCTGCCAGAACTGGAGCATCAGCCAGGAGCTGGACCGGCCCGTGCGGCGCCTCGCGCCCGAGCAGGCCGTGGCCCTGGCCCGCAGCGAAGGTTCGCTCGGGCTGGCCTACACCTACAGCGAGCCGCTGGTCTGGTTCGAGTACGTGCGCGACACGGCCAAGCTGGCGCGGGCGGCCGGGCTGAAGAACGTGGTGGTGACCAACGGGTTCATCGAGCCCGGGCCGCTGGAGGAGCTGGTCCCCTGGATCGACGCCGCCAACGTCGACTTGAAGTCGATGGACGAAGCCTTCTACCGAAAGGTCTGCAAGGCCCGCCTCGCGCCGGTGCTGGCGACGATCCGCCGCCTGCACGCGGCCGGCGTCCATCTCGAGATCACCAACCTCGTGATCCCGGGGCTGAACGACGCCGACGACCAGCTGCGGGCCGTCGCGGACTTCGTGGCCTCGGTGGACCGGCGCATCCCGCTGCACTTCTCGGCCTACCACCCGTCCTGGCGGCTGCAGGCGCCGCCCACGCCGCGCGAGACGATGGAGCGCGCGGCCCGGATCGGCCGCGCGCTCCTGGAATCCGTCCACCTCGGCAACGTCTGACCGGCGGCGCCTCAGTTCACCGGCGAGATCAGCAGGTCCACCCGGAACGTGAAGTCCGCGCTGTAGAGCATGATGCTCTTCTCGCCCCACATCGTGTCGCCCACCAGGTTCAGGTAGCCGGTGGCCTCCTCGTTGGTCGAGGCCGGATCGTAGTCCCGGACGTAGGAGTGCAGGTTGAGCTTGGCGTAGCTGAAGTCGAAGCTCTCGGTGTCGAAGGCGATGATGACCGAAGCGCCCTGGGCGTCGTGGATGACCGGGTGACCGTCGCCCATCTCGACCCAATCGCCGAGCGCCAGGCCGTAGACCTGCTGGTTCACGGGGTTGCACTGGGTGCCGGGGTCCGCGCCGTTCAGGCAGTCGAAGGCGTTGGCCCACACGTAGAAGCGGTCCATGTCCACGGCGTTGTCGGTGCCCTCGTCGTCGGCCATCAGGCAGACGAACTGGTTGACCTGGACCCGGACCAGCTGCTCGATCTGCAGGGGCCGCACCAGCGTGTACTGCGAGGTGAGGGTCACCAGGGCCAGCGTGTTGTCGGCGACGTGGCGGAAGCGGTAGACCAGGGGCACGCCCGGCGATTCCGGCGTGAAGTCCGTGCTGGCCTCGATGACCTGCATGAACCCCTCGAAACCCAACTCGATGTCGTCCAGCCCCTGGGTGGAGCCGCCGTAGACGATGGTCTTGATCGACGCGCTCTGCAGCACCTCGCGCGCCGTGTAGCCGAACTCCAGCTCCACGTCGACGGTGCCGTTGTAGGCGGCGTTCAGCGCCAGCCCCATCTGCTCCTCGGTGAACTCGGTCTCGATGCAGGTCAGGGCCATCATGCCGTAGCTCACGCTCGACACGTACATGGGCATCGAACCGGGCGGCAGGGCGGCGGCGATCTCGGCCGCGGTCGCCGTCGGGGCGAACAGCGCCGACGGGCTGGACGGCGTGTCCATGTCGATCGTGTAGTAGATCTGCATGTACTTGGCCATGATCTTGTTGGTGGTCGAGCCCTCGTCCCAATTGAAGGCGGTCTCCAGCGATCCCGCGCCGTAGGAGACGTCCGCGCTGATCTCGCCGGGCGTCGACGAACCCTCGAGGGAGACCGACAGGGTGATGGGCGCGCGGGCCACGGTGACCGGCACGTAGACGAACTGGTGGGCCTGGTTGCCGCGGATCAGGCTGCCGGGCCAGACGACGTCGTCGTTGAGGCCCAGGAACACCGCGGTCATGGAGGCGTCGATCGGCGAGCCGGATCCTACCACGCCGTCCCCGGGGGAGGAAGGAAGTTGATAAAACATGCTCAACCCCGGGGTTGCCATCGCCTTGGAATGACGTATCTTGAATGCCGGAAGTGAGTTGCGAACCCTGTCGCCGCCGGTTCCGTCAGGAGCAGACATGCCCACCGCGTCGCCGCCGCCGCGTCACCGCTACACCCGCGGCGAGGAGATCGCCAACAGCGTCACCCACGGCGTCGGCGCCGCGCTGGCCGTCGCGGGCCTGGTGCTGCTGGCCGTGCGCGCCCACGCGTCGGGCGACCCCTGGCGCATGGTCAGCTTCGCCGTCTTCGGCGCGACCCTGGTGCTGCTGTACACGGTCTCCTGCCTCTACCACGCCATGATCCCGCGGCGCGCCAAGCGCGTCTTCCGCTCGCTCGACCACGCCGCCATCTACCTGCTGATCGCCGGCACCTACACGCCGTTCCTGCTGGTGAGCCTGCGGGGCGGCTGGGGCTGGAGCATGTTCGGGGTCATCTGGGGGCTGGCGATCGTCGGCGTGGTCTTCAAGTCGATCTACGCCGGCCGCTTCCGCGTCGTCTCGACCCTGCTGTACGTCGGGATGGGCTGGCTCGCGGTGATCACGCTGAAGCCGATGCTGGCGACCGTGCCCGCCGGCGGCCTGGTCTGGCTGCTGGTCGGCGGCCTCTTCTACACGGGCGGCACGGCCTTCTACCTCTGGAAGAAGCTGCCCTACCACCACGCGATCTGGCACCTGTTCGTGCTCGCGGGCAGCGCCAGCCACTGGATCGCCATCTACCGCTACCTCGGCCCCGTGAACTGACGCCGCTTCGCGTCCCTCACCAGGACGCGCGGGCCTCCGGGATGGTCCCGGTCCAGTCCGGGGAGCGGTGCTCGGCGCGCACGTAGGTGGTGATGCCGCCGCGCACGAACCACTTGGCGTCGAGCTCCAGGTAGCGGGGCTTCAGCAGGGCGACCAGGTCGTCGGCGATGGCGTTGGTGACCTTCTCGTGGAAGGCGCCCTCGTTGCGGTAGGACCAGAGGTAGAGCTTCAGGGACTTCAGCTCGACGCAGAGGGCGCCCGGCACGTAGCGGATCCGCAGGTGGGCGAAGTCGGGCTGGCCGGTCAGCGGGCACAGGCAGGTGAACTCGGGGCAGTCGAAGACGATCTCGTAGTCCCGGTCCGGCTGGGGGTTCGGGAACGTCTGCAGGTCGCGGGACGGCTGGCTCGACATCGCGGTTCCCCCTCCAGTTCGGGCTCCGACGCACGATAACTCGCCAATAGGTGACGGGCAAGGGTAGGTGGCGGCTCGGTCTTTCCTTCCTGGCGCCCCGCGCCCGCTGTGCTATCCTGCGTGCCGTCCCGCGGACCGACCCGGAAGGAGCCGTCACCCATATGCCAGGGATCTTCGGGGCCGTCGCCGCGCGGCCCGACCGCGACCCGGCGCCCGTCGCCGACGCCATGCTGGACCTGCTGCGGCACCGCGACTGGTACCGCACCCTGCTGCGCCGGGACGGCCCGCGCGCCCTGGGCGCGACCTCGACCAGCCCCTGGTTCCGCGAGGCGGACCGCCTGGCCGAGACCCCGCAGGCGCTGCTGCTGGTCGACGGCACAGCCTTCACGATCGACGGCGTCCCGCTGCCCGACGACGCGCCCGGCCTCGCGCGCCGCCTGCTCGACCTCTACCTCGCCGACGGCGACGGCTTCATCGACCGCATCGGCGGCCACTTCAACCTCGTGGTCGCCGACCGCCGCGACGGCCGCGTCCAACTGCTCAACGACAAGCTCGGCTTCGCCCACCTCTACTGGTACGCCGACGCCGAGGTGTTCCTCTTCGGCCCCGAGCTGAAGGCCTTCCTGGCCTGGCGCGGCCTGCCGCGCCGCGTCGACGCCGCTTCGGCCGCCACCTTCCTGGCCAAGGAGTGCCCCTACGGGCGCGCCACGCTGCTGCAGGGCGTGACCATGCTCGGTCCGGCCGAGCGCGTCGTCTGGGACGGCCGCGGCGTGACGGTCACGCGGCGCTGGCGCGCGGAGCCCCGCCCCGAAGAGGGCCGCGCCCGCGACGACGTGCTCGACGAGGCCGAGGCCCTGTACGCCCGCGCCTCGGCCAAACGCCTGCCCGCGGGCTACGACGGGCGCCTCGTGGTCGCCCTGTCCGGGGGTCTGGACTCCCGGATGCTGCTGCACCAGGTGAAGGACCGGGCCGGCCTGGACCTGTTCACCCACGGCCAGCCCGACTGCAGCGAGGTCGCGATCGCGCGCCGGACCGCCGAGGTCCTGGGCCTGCGCGACCGCCACCGCCTCATCGAGATCGACCCCGCCTGGGCGGGCCGCCACGCGCGCCGCGCGGTGTGGCTCAACGACGGGCAGATGAACCTGCGCAACGCCACGCTGATCGGCATCAGCGAGGCCCTCGGCGACGGCCCGGTCCCCTTCTGCAACGGGATCCTGGGCCCGTACCTGTCCATCGGCACCGGGCACTTCTGCGGCGAGGACGACCTGCGGACGATCGCGGACGAGGACGAGCTGCGCCGCCGCGTCCTGGATTTCTCGGGCGTCGCCTCGGGCAGCGCCGGCTTCGCCGCGATCATGCGGCCGGACGCCGCCGAGGAGCTGCGCCGGCTGGCCCGCGAGCAGGTCTGGGACGCCTTCGCCGACTGGCGCCACGCGCCGCGGTTCGGCGACCAGAAGATGCTGCACATGCACTTCAACCTCGGTCGGCGCATGCAGGCCTCGGTGGACGTGCACAAGTTCTTCTTCCACGACCTGCTGCCGTTCGTGGACGAGGACCTCTTCGACTTCTGGCTGCGGCTGCCGCTCCGCGCGAAGTTCGAGAACGAGCTGTACCTCGACCTCTACCGCACGCGCCTGACCGCGCTGGCGCGCGTGCCCTGGAGCCGCACCGGCCACGACCTGTTCGCCTCGCAGGAGGCCGTGCGCCGCACGGTCGAGCGCCGTCGGCGCCTGCTGCAGCTGAACCGGCGGGTGCGCCGGCTGACCCGCGGCCTGGTCAACGTCCGCGACCGCCACGCCTACAACGACCGCCCCGCCTGGCTGCGCCGCAACCGGGAGTTCCGCCGCGAGTTCGACGGGGTGCTGTCCGACGTGCGCGCCACCGGCTGCGACTGGTTCGACCAGGCCGGCGTCGACGTCCTGCGCGCCGAGCTGGCCCGCGGCGCCGACTGGCACTTCCACGCCCTGGCCCAGGTCTACACGACGGTGGTCTGGCACGGCCAGTTCCTGCGCGACGCCGCGCCCGGGCGCGACCTCGCACCGCACGGAGCCGCATGACGACGACCCGCGCCACCTTCAAGCACGCCTGGGTCTACACCCTGGCGGCGGTCACCGGGAAGATGATCAGCTTCTTCCTGCTGCCGTTCTACGCCCACGTCCTGCAGGACGTGGGCTACGGCGTGATCGGCATGATCGAGGCGTCGCTGGCTTTCCTGTTCACGCTGATGTCCTACGGCGTCCAGAGCGCGGTCACCCGCTTCTACTACGACCGTCCCCCCGAGGAGCGCCACCGCGTCGTCAGCACGGGCATGCTGCAGACGGCGGCGATCAGCACGGCGCTGTGCCTGCCGCTGATGCTGGCCAGCGGTCCGTTGAGCGGCTGGCTGCTCGGCGACGTGTCGATGTGGCACCTGCTCGTGCTGGCGATGCTGGGCTTCATCTTCGAGCTGACCGGCACGGCCGCCTCGGCCATCCTGCTGATCGAACAGCGCTCGCTGACGTTCTCGATCATCGGGCTGGCCCGGCTGCTGATCGGGGTCGCCACGAGCGTCTGGTTCGTGCTGGTCCTGGACTGGGGACTGTTCGGCTACTTCCTGAGCGGGACCCTGACGACGCTGATCTCCTCGATCTGGTTCGTCGCGATCGCCGTGCGGCGCTGCGGCGCGGCCTGGGACCGCGGGATCTCGCGCGACCTGTTCTTCTTCCAGCTGCCCCTGGTGCCCGGCAACCTGGCCTCGTTCGTCTCGCGCCAGGCGGAGCGCGTGCTGGTGCGCTACCAGCTCGATCTGGCCAGCGTGGGCGTCATGGAGATGGGCTACAAGTTCCCCTCGCTCATCAGCCTGATGATCACGCAGCCCTTCATGAAGTCCTGGAACACCACGCGCACCGCGATGGCCGACGAGCCCGGGGCGCCGGAGCACATCGGCCGCGTCTTCACCTGGTACCTGCTGCTGGTGGCGTCGGTGGGGCTGGTGATCGTGGTGAACATCCCGGCCGTGCTGCGCCTGCTGACGCCGCCCGAGTTCTGGAGCGCCCACCGCATCGCGCGCGTCGAGGTCCTGACGATGATCCTGCAGGGCTGCTACTGGCACGTCACCTTCGGCATGTACTACGCCAAGGACATGCGCTCGCTGTCCTGGATCCGCGGCGTCACCTCGGCGGTGAAGGTCGCCCTGTCGGTGCTCTTCATCAAGCTCTGGGGCCTGTTCGGGGCGGCCTACTCGGCGGCCCTGATCCAGGCGGCGATGCTGTTCTGGAGCGGTCCGCTGGCCCAACGCAAGTACCGGATCCGCTACGAGTGGCGCAAGATCTGGCTGATCGGCGCCACCAGCGTGCTCGCCTTCGTGGTGCTGATCACGCTGGATCTCGAGCGATTCGGGGCCTATCGCTGGCTGCGCGACGTCGCGGTGCCGGACTTCGGCCGCGCCCTCGCGGCCACGCCGCTGGGGACCTGGAAGGAGGGCAAGGCGGTCACCCTGCTGCTCGAGCGGGCCGACGTGATGTCCGACCTGGTCCTGCGCACCCTGCTGTGCCTGCCCTACGCGCTGCTGATCCCCACGCTGCACTACGAGACGCGCACGAAGATCCTGAAGCGTCTGCGGGGGCTGCGGCGGCGCTGACCATCTGTGTTCTTGATCAGGCAGATCCGATCACGATCTGATGCCTGCCATCACCTTGATGCTGATCGACCAGGGTCCGCACATCCTGCTGTGACAGGGGTGTCCTGTAGGCCCTGGAGCCAGGATGGCGGAAGGGCCGGAAGGCCAAGCGCTCCGGGCACACGAGGTGCCCGGAGCGCGTCCCCTGTCACAGCAGGATGTGCGGACCCTGGTCGCATCGCATCAGGTGCATGGCCAGGGACGAGATCGTGATCGGATCCTACTTGATCAGGGCCAGCGGGCCGGTGTGCTCGTCTGCCCCCGCCCTGACCCGGTAGAAGTACACGCCCGACCCCACGCGCCGTCCCGCGTCGTCATCCCCCCGCCAGACCACGGCGTGCACCGCCGCGCCCAGCTCGCCGTCGACCAGCGTGCGCACGAGGCGGCCGCCCGCGTCGTAGATGCGCACGCTCGCCCGCGCGGCGGCGGGCAGCGCGAAGCGGATCGTCGTGCTGGGGTTGAACGGGTTGGGGAAGGCCGGGTCGACCCGGAAGACCGCCGGCACGCCCTGGCCCGGCCCGTCGTCGACGCCCGTGCCCTGGGTGCAGCCCTGGCCGAGGGCGCCGATCTGGCCGCAGCCGCCGCTGTGGACGGGCAGGCAGGGCGAGGTGTCGAACAGGGTGAGGTCGCGGGCGGCCAGGTCGAAGAACTGGGGATCCACCGAGACGTTGCCGTTGGCGCCGGTGGGGTTCGTGACGCCGCCGTAATCGCCGCCGGCGTTGCCGTAGGCGTCGTTGCAGTCGAAGACGAGGCTGCCGCCCGTGGCGTAGATGCCCTGGGCCGCCGCGGTGGAGCCGCTGTTGGCGGCGACGAGGTTCCGGGTGAGCGTGGCCGAGGAGTTCGACAGGTAGGCGCCGCCGCCGGCGCTGCCGCCCTCGTTCAGGGCGATGGTGTTGCCGGTCAACACGGCGCCGGGCACCGTGTCGAGGTAGAGGCCGCCGGCGAAGAAGACGGCCGAGTTGTCCCTCAGCACGGAGTTGGCGACGGTCAGCGAACCGCCGGCCAGCTTGGCCACGCCGCCGCCGATCATGCCGGCGTTGTCGCGCACCACGAGGCTGTCCAGGTCCGCGACGCCGCCCTCGACGCAGATGCCGCCGCCGTACAGGAAGGTGGAGGTGGGCGAAGGGACGTTGGCGGCGACCAGGCCGCCGACGGCCGTCAGGGTGCCGTCGATGACGTAGATGCCGCAGCCCTTGGACTTGGCCGTGTTGCCGGTGATCTCGGCGTGGTCCAGCACGACGGCGGTCGCGCCGGTGTTGTTGGCGGCGTAGACGCCGCCGCCCAGGTCGGCGTTCGCGTGGCCGGACACGACGGTCCGGCGCAGGGTCAGCGTCGCGTCGGTGACGTAGATCCCGCCGCCGCGGGGCGCCGACGGGTTGTTGACGATCGACGTGTTGGCGTCGATCACGCAGTCCGTCAGCGTGGGCGCGCCGCGGTAGACGTAGACGCCGGCGCCGTACAGGGAGGTGTTGCCGTGCACCTGCACGTGCTCGAGCACGGCGTTGCTGTCGTAAAGCAGCACGCCGCCGCCGCCGCCGATCAGGGTGCTGCTGCCGGTGGCGTTGCCCGTGACGTCGATGTTGCGCAGCGTCGCGTCGCCGCTGACGACCAGGCCGCCGCCGTAGCGCCCGGTGAAGGGGATGCTCGTGTACTGCTGGCCGCCGCCGCCGGTGCAGCGGAAGCCGTCGACGACCACGCCGGTCCCGGCGTCGTTGCTGACGCTCATCGCCGGGCTCGAGGGCAGGGCCGTGATGACGGTCGGCGTGCCGATCGGGTCGCGCGTTGTGAAGGCGTCGTTCCAGCCGCCGCGGTAGGTCAGGTCCTTGTCCTTGATCTCGAAGGGCGCGGCCAGGACCAGGGACGTCGCCAGGTCGAGGGTATCGCCGGCGGCGGCGCTGTTGACGGCGTCGTCGATCGACACGAACTCCAGCGGCACCCGGTGCGTGCGGTCGCCCAGCGCCTTCAGGAGGTTCACGCGGCCGGCGCCGAGCTTGCCGGCCAGGGTGGGGTTGATGTCGTCGATGTTGTCGCAGCTGGACAGCAGCAGGGCGATGATCTGCTCGCGGGTGTAGCCGGGGTGGGCCGACCACAGCAGCGCGATGGAACCGCAGGTGATGGGCGCGGCGAAGGACGTGCCGTCGACCGTGGCGTAGGTGCTGCTGGCGGTGTCGTGGTCGTACCAGGTCGTGTAGATGCCCGCGCCGGGGGCCGACAGCTCGACCCAGGTGCCGTAAGACGAGAAGCTGGCCTTCTCGTCGCCCGGGCCCGTGGCGGCGACCGACAGCACGCCGTCGGCGGTGCCCAGGAATTCCGGGACCTCGTGGTTGTCGTTGCCGGCGGCGGCGACGATGATCACGCCGTTGAGCTGGGCGTAGTCCACGGCATCCGCGAGGATGCTGCTGCTGCCCCAGCTGCAGTTGATGACCTTGGCGCCCATGTCCGTCGCGTAGGTGATGCCCTGGGCGGCCCAGGTCATGCCGATCAGGCCGGTGCCGGTGGAAGACAGGTAGCCGGCGCGCACGGCGAGGATCTTGCAGCCGCCGGCCGTGCCGGAGATGCCGAGGGCGTTGCCGGTCAGAGGCGCCACGTTGCCGGAGCAGCCGGTGCCGTGGCCGCCGAAGTCCATGGGGTTGTTGTCGGCGACGGTCATGTCCTCGCCGGGCCAGCCGCCGGAGGCGCCGCTGACGAAGTCCCAGCCGCGGATGTCGTCCATGCGGCCGTTGTGGTCGTCGTCGATGCCGG
>Ga0172371_10001181_pt1 | contig 41272 bp, 45 predicted proteins | sample Lak12m_FD_114543 | JGI IMG/M metagenome (GOLD analysis project Ga0172371, IMG submission 114543) | Freshwater microbial communities from Kabuno Bay, South-Kivu, Congo - kab_022012_12m | ecosystem: Environmental > Aquatic > Freshwater > Lake | place: Democratic Republic of the Congo: South-Kivu... | reverse complement strand
TTGCTCCGGCGAAGATTTCCAAGGAGGTTACGCAGGACTGCCATCACACCTCCAGGATCTCACCTTCCTTGTGCTTGAGCATCTCGTCGATCTTCTCGATGTGCTGGTCGGTGAGTTTTTGCAGTTCGTCCTTGGCGCGGCGCAGCTCGTCTTCCGAGATCTCGCCTTCCTTCTGCAGCTCCTCGATGTCGTGCAGTACGTGCCGGCGGATATTGCGCACGGCCACCCGGCCGTGCTCGGCCAGGTTCTTGACTACCTTCACCAGCTCCAGCCGCCGCTCTTCGGTCAGCTCCGGGATCGCCAGCCTGATGACATTGCCATCATTGCCGGGATTGAGCCCCAACTCGGATTCCATGATGGCGTGTTCGATCTCCTTAAGTGACGACTTGTCGTAGGGAGTGATCACCAGCAGGCGCGGTTCGGGGGCGCTGAGGTTGGCGAGCTGCTTCAGGGGCGTCTTGCTGCCGTAATAATCTACATTGATCCGGTCGAGCAGGGCGGTCGAGGCTCTGCCGGTCCGCACCGTGTTGAACTCGTTGTGGGTAGCCACAACGGCTTTGTCCATGCGGTCGCGGCCGTCCCCGAAGAACTCCTCCAACATCTCGTTCATCTGGCCTCCCTGGTTACCCCGATGAGTACCGGCTACTTCGCCGGTGAGCTTACTATAGTTCCGGCTCTTTCGCCAGAAAGCACACGCTGTATGTTCGCCTCGTCGGTCATGTTGAACACGTGGATCGGCAGGTTGTTATCCATGCAGAGCGAGAGCGCCGTCGTGTCCATGACCCGCAGGCCCCGCTCGATGGCTTCAAGATGGGTGACGTCAGGCAGGAACACCGCGTCAGGGTTTGTCTCGGGATCGGAATCGTAGACGCCGTCAAAACTGCGCTTGGCCATGAGGATAGCTTCGGCGCCGATCTCCAGCGCTCTGAGGGCGGCCGCCGTGTCGGTGGTGAAGTATGGATTGCCGGTGCCGGCGGCGAAGATGACGACCCGTTTCTTCTCCAGGTGCCGGATGGCCCGACGCCGGATGTACGGTTCGGCGACTTCCTGCATATGGATCGCGGATTGCACCCGCGTGTCCAGCCCGAGCTTCTCCATGCCGTCCTGCAGCGCCAGCGCGTTGAGCACTGTAGCTATCATGCCCATGTAGTCGCCGGTGGCGCGGTCCATTCCGCGGGTACTGCCGGAGACGCCGCGGAAGATGTTGCCGGCGCCGACGACAATGGCGATCTCCACCCCGCGGTCCCAGGCGGTATGCACCTGGGTGGCGATCGCCTGGATCTTGTCCGGATCGATGCTCAGCAGATGGTCGCCGTCGCCCTGGAGCGCCTGCCCCGAGAGCTTGACCAGGACCCGCTTGAAAACAGACGGCTTGCCGGCGAAGTCGCTCAGCGCCGAAGGTTTGGAATCAGGCGTCAACTGTCCTTGCCCAGCTCGAAGCGCACGAAGCGCCTGATGCCGATGTTCTCGCCGATCTTGCCCACCAACGCGCCGAGGAGCTGCTCCACGGTCAGGGAGTCATCCTTTACGAAAGGCTGCTCCAGCAGGCAGACCTGCTCGTAGAACTTGTTGAGCTTGCCGGTGGCGATCTTCTCGAGGATGTCCTCCGGCTTGCCCGTCGCCCGGGCTTGCTCCTTGTAGATGGCCAGCTCGGCGTCGACGACCGCGGGCGGCACGTCCTCGCGGCTTACATACCTGGGCGCCGAGGCGGCTATATGCATGGCGATGTCGTGGACGAACGACTTGAAATCGTCGTTGCGCGCCACGAAATCGGTCTCGGAGTTGACTTCAACCAACACGCCGATCTTGCCGCCGGCATGGATGTAGCTGTCCACCAGGCCCTCGTTGGCGGCCCGGCTGCTGCGCTTTGCGGCGTCGGCGAGGCCCTTGGTGCGCAGAAGCTTCACTGCATCGTCGAAATCGCCCTTGCACTCAGTGAGGGCTTTCTTGCAATCCATCATCCCGGCCCCGGTCTGCTCGCGGAGCTCTTTTACTTCTTTGGCGCTAACTGCCACTTTCCACCTCGCTGTTCTCTCCAGCGGCCGCATCAGTGGGGCCGCTCTTTTCGGTCTTTTTCTCATCCGCGGCCGGCGCTGGAGCCTTCGTTTCGGAGGCCGCGGGCGCTGCTTTGGCTTCGCCGGCTGCCGCTGGCGCTTTCGGCTTGGCGGCCGGTTTGGGCTTGGGCGCGGCAGGCTTGGCTGCCTTTGCGGCTTCGCCAGCGCCCTTTTCGGCGGGTTTCGCGGCTGCCTCTGCTGCTGCCTTGGCCGCCGCTTCAGCTGCCGCCTTGGCCGCGGCTGCGGCGGCTTCCTTGCCCGCCTGGAGTTCTTTCTCGGTAAGCATCTGCCTGCCTTCGACAGCTGCCTCGGCCATGGCCCTGATGATCAGTCCGCAGGAACGGATGGCGTCGTCGTTTCCGGGTATCACGTAGTCGACCTCGTCGGGGTCGCAGTTGGTATCGACCAGGGCGACGATCGGCAGCTTCAGCTTGCGGGCTTCCTTGACCACGATGGCCTCGCGCCTGGGGTCGATCACGAAAACCGCGCCTGGCAGCTTGTCCATCTCCGAGACGCCGCCGAGGTTGGTCTCGAGCTTCTTGAGTTCCGCCAGCAGGTTCATCTGCTCCCGAGTCGGCAGCAGGTCTAGCTGGCCCTCGTCACGCAAGCGGCGAAGTTCGTGCATGCGACGGATGCGCAGCGAAATGGTGCTGAAATTGGTCAGCAGTCCGCCCAGCCAGCGATGCGATACGTATGGCATGCTTGACCGGTGGGCCTCTTCGGCGATCGTGTCCTGGCACTGCTTCTTGGTGCCGACAAAAAGCACCTTCTTGCCGTCGGCGGTAAGCGCCTTGATGAAATCGAAAGCGTCATCGATCAGCCTAATGGTCTTCTGTAGATCGATGATGTAGATCCCCCCGCGCTCCGTGAAGATATACGGCTTCATGCGAGGGTTCCAGCGGCGGGTCTGGTGTCCGAAGTGAACTCCGGACTCTAGCAGTTCTTTCATGGATACAGCAGTCAAACCGAGATCCTTTCTCTCGAGTTTTACGATTGCCACTCCTAGGTGGGCTCCGCGGCAGGGTGGCCGGCCGCCGCGAAACCGTTACATGTCGAAACAGGCTGCGGTGTTGCGCCGCAACCTGAGTGCCTGCGTATTGTAACAAAATTTGTTCCCCGTTTCTCGAAACCGCACGCCATTACTGATATCTTTCCGGGGATGAATGAAACCGGCGAAAACCTCCTCCAGCATGGGTGATTCTGTCGAGATCGCCATGGCGGTCCTCGGCGAAGCCAGGGTGATAGCGGTTGTCGGCGCCTCCCCCAATCCTGACCGCCCCAGCAATGACGTGGCGCGGTATCTGATCGAACAGGGTTTCGAGGTCATCCCGGTGCGGCCCAAGGTCAGGGAGATCCTGGGCCGCCCTTGCTACGCGACCCTCGAGGACATACCCGTGAGCGTCGATCTGGTCGATGTCTTCCGGCGATCCGAAGCCTGCCCGGATGTTGCCCGCTCAGCTGTGGCCATCGGCGCCAGGGCGCTCTGGCTCCAGGAGGGCATCGTCAGCGAGGAAGCGGCCGGCATCGCCCGCGCCGGCGGGCTTCAGGTCGTCATGGACCTCTGCATCAAGAAGTTCCACAGGGATTTAGGCGGTTAGCCCGCAAATAGCGAATACCTGCAATTTCCCTGGCTTTTCACTACACCTGGTAGTACAATTTTCCCATGGCGAAAAAGGGTAAAAAAATCAAACGGCTGGTGAACCTGCGTACGTCCAAACAGGGGATCCACCAGGTACTCGGCGACCTCGAGGCCGACATCATGGAAGAGATGTGGCGGCACAATCCCGCCAGCGTCAAAGAGGTCCACAAAAAGCTGGCCGCCGACCGCTCCATCGCCTATACGACCGTGATGACGGTAATGGGCCGCCTCAGCGAAAAAGGTCTGCTCAAACGCGAACAGCACGGCCGCGCCTATCTTTATCTTCCCACGCAGACACGCGAGGAATTCTGCTCGGAAACCGTCAGCACCGTGATGCAGGGACTGATCGGCGGCTTCGGCGAGCCGGTCCTGTCACAATTTGTCGATACCGTAGGCGAGCAGGATGCGGAAAAACTCGATGAACTGCTGCGCCTGATCGAACGGAAGAAGGAAGAGGCAAAGCGATCGGCTACTTCACTCTGACCCTGTCGTATCTCCTGCTGCTCGCAGGTCCCTGGCTCATCAGGCGCTACCTGGAGGGACGTCTGCGGCCGCGGGTCATCGCCATCACCTATTTAGCCAGCCTGGTTACTGTCGGGGTTGCCACCGGCGTGCTGCTGGCGCTGGTTCTGATGCGCTTTCTTTCCGGCTCGCTGCTGGCCGCCATGGGTGAAGCCTGCGGCGGCATCTTCGCGGCGGGCCACGGTTTTCTGGCAGCCAGCAACTGGAACTATCTGCTGGCGATCGCGGTGGCCGCGATCTTCATCTCACAACTGGCTTTTCTCATCGGTGGCGGTTCCCGGCTTCTCAGGGTGAGCCATAAGGGCAAGGTCCTGAAGCGCGCCAGCAGCATATCGTGTCCGGCGCTGCCGGTACTGACCGGGGCCGGATGGGCTTCCAAGGTGTGTGTCATACCCGGAGAGCCGGCGCTGCAGGCCCAGACCATCGGCCTTGTCAGTCCCCGCATCGTATTGAGCGAGGGCATCACCAGGACTCTTTCCCGCGAAGACCTCTCCGCCGTCGTCGCCCATGAGGAAGCGCACCGCTCCGCTCGTGACAATCTCTTGCTGGTGCTGGCCAAATCGCTGGCGCTCACGCTTTTTTATTTACCCGGATCCCGGCTGGCCTATCGCGGCATGCAAGCGGGGCTGGAGCGGGCTGCCGACCTCCGGGCATCGCGCGCCGTTGGTGACGCGCTGGCGGTGGCCGGCGCCCTGGCGCGCGTTATGCAAGCTTCCGAGACCGTGAAGGCTTCTGGCGGTCGGGAGCTGACGACGGCGGTTACCGGACATGGGTCCGATCTCGAATCTCGCCTGACGGAACTGATCGGCTCCGGGGACAGGCCGTCCCGCTGGCGCCGTCACGCGGTGGTTTTCTCCGCCGGAGTCATGCTGATACTCGCGGTCTTCTCATCGAGCGCCCTGGCGGTCGCGGGGTCGGATCAGCGCGAGGCTTTCGTCTGCTTCACCCAGCACCAGCAGATCAGCGACAGCGACGACATCTGCACGCTGGATCACCCCGATCATTCCTGACATGTGAAAAATAAAAGGCGGCCTACTGGGGAGGCCGCCTGATGAAGCACATGTACCGGGATGGTTCCTACCCAACCCTGATACATGTCCCGGTACATGTCATTGTAGTTCGAGGATCGACTTCCCCTTTTTGTCACTGACGCAGGTCAGTGACCGTGCTCCCGCATCGACATCGGCAGGTTCAGCAGGTACAGGTTGAGGCCGGCGAAGACGACCATCAGCACCAGCATCGGCGCCAGGCCGGCAACCGCCTTGAGGTTGTTGCCGAACGTCTCGCGCGCCACTCGCCAGCCCGCGTAAACAGCGCCCACGTAACCGATGGTGATCAGCGACATCTGCAGGATGTGCAGCGGGTCGGCTGTCAGCAACGGGTCGAGCAGCAGATTGGCGGTGCCGAACAGGTTCCATCCCCAGCCAAGGGGGTCGGAGATGACCGGCACGGCCGCCGGCGGGCCTTCCTCGAGGAAGTGCACCAGGTTGTGCGCCATATGCGATGACAGGGCGATCGGCAGGAAGGCGAAAGAGAAGCCTATGAACACGTTGCGGAAACGGACTTTCCTGCCGCCGAGGTACTTCGTGATCAGCGACCACCCGGCGAAGATAAGGATCGGCGCGAGCACTCCGAGAGCCAGATAGCTGAGCGTCAGCACCACGTGCTCGCTCAACCCGGTCGCGTCGATCATGGCGTCGGACATGTCAGTCCAGGGTTCGAGCATCGAGAGCGTCTGGAAGACGGTGATCCCCAGCATGATGACCACGATCATGGCCACGTCGATGCCCAGCTTGCGCGTCTTCCACAGGTCGGACATGAAGGGCCGCACGTTTAGCGCGATGTTGTCGTTGGGGCAGGTCTTGATGCACTCGGTGCACATGGTGCAGTAAGTGTTGGTCTCCATGGTCTGCGGCATCATGAACATAGGGCAGCCATAACCCTTCTCGTTGCCTCGGTAGCATGCTTTCTCCTTGCATGAGCGGCAGACTGCATCGCTGCGGTTGCGTATCTCGAGCGGAGCCGTCATCGAATAGGCGCCGATGACACCGCCGATCGGGCACACGTAACGGCAGAATGTCCGGCGTTGGAATACCATGGAAATGACGATCGCCGGCGCGATGAACAGGATGATCGACACGAGCGCCGTGTAGAGCGGATTCTCGGCCAGGCCGATGTTGAGGAACATCCAGGTGAGAATGATGAAGAAGACGGTCGGCACCCAGAAGTTGCGCAACCGCCGCGGCCATTTGCGGTTGAGCGTGAAGAGGCGGTTGCCCACCTTCCACAGGCGTCCCCGCTGGATCCATTCCGCAATCGATACCAGCGGACATACCATGCACCAGGTGCGGGACAGGAACAGGAAGGTGAAGATGATGACCGCCCACCATACCAGCCAGGTTACGACTGTGGCGAAGTTCTTGTCGCCCAGGGTAGTGCCCCAGATGCCGGCGACTATCACCAGTAGAAAGATGAGCGCGTTCGGCAGCTGCAGGGCGAACTGGAAGGCGCGGTGCTTCATCATCCTCTTGATCAGGGGCAGCCTCAGCAGGTCATAACGGAATCCGTCCGGCTCCGGCGGTTCTGCCTCTCCCCCGTCGGTATAGCCGTCATAGGAAGAGCCGTTGTTGTTCCACGAGCCCGAGCGCCGGGCGCGGCGCACCAGCAGCAGCATGATGGCTGGCGTCGCCAGCACGATGAATACCAGAAAAGGTATCAAGAGGGTGAATTCTGCATGGCCATGTTCCATTTCCAGCTCCTAATATCCCGATTTTGCCAGCAGTTCGCCCTGGCCTACGTCCAGCCTTACCCATCCCTTGCTGCCCTGGTAATACCAGTACTCGACGCTCATGTTCGTGCTCATGGAGCCGCCACTCATCTGATGGGAGCCGCTCATGGATTTGGTTTCCGTCTTGGAGGGCTCGCCGGCGATCTTCTTGATGGCGTCCGAGCTCATCCCCACTTCGATCTGGTCGTACTTCTCCTTGGTCAGTTTGGACGCATCCGCTGAGGCGCTAGAGCCGCAACCTGATGCCAGGAGCAGCAGTCCTAGCAGGGCACCGGCAGCCGCCAATGTGATAAGGATCTTCTTCATCTTGCCTCCATGAGCTCGGTTATTCTGGTTGGAATCAGGCGCCACTGAGAAAATCAATGCCGCCATCGCTAGACTACGAAACATAGTACTACACACCTTAGTAGTTTGTAAAACAAAAAAAGAGCGGACCGTTCAAGGCCCGCCCTGACGTGCATTTTCATGTGGCGCCGTGACGCCTAGTCCACTTCCTCTTCGAGCATCCAGCATTCCAGCACCCCGGGATAGCAGTCGTCCTCATCGGCGACTTCGATGCCCCCTTCGGGGCAGTCCCTGACGGGTTGCGTCACTTGCGGGTAGCGGCTGCATCTGCCCAGGTTCCGGTCCCTGCAGTCGATCTGGCGATCCGATAGCGACAGGATGTCGCCATCGATGACCTCCTGGCGCCTGAGTTTGCCTAACAGGCTCTGCAGCCCTGCCTGGGCCACCGCGCGCTTTCTTCCCTCGGTGCTCAGGTCTGATGTCTGTCCTGGCCTGGAGCTTGCGATCCAGACGATCCTGTCTTCGGGGGCGACTACGAGGAACTTCGCCGACAGGGCGTCGTCTTCGCGTTCGGGTATCACCGTGCAGCTGATCTTGTAAGCGGTCATGACGTCCCTCCCTCCCTGATCCTGCGTTGCCCTGGCACATTCTCACGGGTCTGACTTCGGGTGTCGCTCAGTTACTAGCTTAGCTTACCCAGGGGACGGAATAGACAACCACCGCTCCCCCAAAACCGGTTACGCTAGTGCTTTCGGCATGCGACCGGCAATGCGTGAGGAATAAATTGAATCATAGTTTTGACGGTGGGAATGAGGGCAGGATTCAGGCTGAACCGGCGCCCGCAGCGCGCGCCTGCTCAAGGCAGGCGATGACTTCTTCATCGGAGACCTGGTTGAAATTCCGGTAGAATTCGCCCACGGCGCCGAAGTAGGACGGCGTCGAGAGGCATTCCACCCGGTCCGAGTTCTGTTCCAGCTTGCGCATGACGCGCGGCGAGGCCACCGGAACCACGCAGACGATCTCACCCGCTCCGCGGTGGCGCAGGGATTGAAGCGCGGCCAGCATGGTGAACCCGGTCGCGACCCCGTCATCGACTACCAGCACGGTCTTGCCTTTTACATCAGGCGGTTCCGCGGTGCCCCGGTAGCGCTCGTAACGGCGCTTCACTTCCGCCGCCTGCTCGTCGGTCATCTCGCGCAGGTAACGCTCGCTGATCTCGTAGAGCCTGACCGAGTTGTCGTCGAGCAGGACGTTTCCATCGGAGTCGACGGCGCCAATGGCAAGCTCGGGATTTAGCGGGGCGCCGATCTTGCGCGATACCCATACATCCAGGGGCAGGTTGAGCGCCAGGGCTATCTCGAGAGCAACCACCACGCCGCCACGCGGCAGCCCCAGCACCAGCGTGTCTGCCTTGCCGCGGAATTCTTCCACCATCGATACGAGCCGTTCACCTGCATCCTTACGGTCCTCGAAAAACATCAACTACCACCTTTACGTTTACATGTCAAAACGGGCCGCCGGATGCGTCCCCAGTCATATTACGGGGCGCATGCTGGATTCCCTGCAATCGCCTGAGCCCTTCGAATGGGTACTTCCCTGAAGCGTCAGGCAGCAAACCCGCCCGAGGCGCGGGCTCCCAGCGGAAGGTAATCGGGGAAATTCAGAGCCGGCAGGTACCGGGCAGCGCTGGCGATCATGGCGGCGTTATCGGTACAGAATTCCGGCGGCGGCACGTGCAGCGACAAATCTTTTGCGGCACATTCCGCGGCCAGGCGGCGTCGCAGCTCGGTGTTAGCGCTCACGCCGCCCGACATGCAGATGAGGTCGCAGCCGGCCCTCTCGGCGGCGGCCATCGTCTTGGTCACCAGGGCCGAGACCACGGCCGACTGGTAGCTCGCGGCGATGTCGGCGCGCTGGCGCTCGACTGTTTCAGGGTCCATGTCCCTGAGGTGGTAATAGAGCGCGGTCTTGACGCCGCTGAAGCTGAAATCGAGGCTGTCGGACCTGTCGAGCCCGACCGGGAATCTCGCGTACTGCGGATCGCCGTCCGTGGCCAGCGTGTCCAGCTCGGCGCCGCCGGGATAGCCGAGCCCGAGCAGCCTGGCGCCCTTGTCGAGCGCCTCGCCGGCGGCGTCGTCGAGCGTCTGGCCGAGCAGACTGAACGAGCCGCGCTCACGCACTTCGACGATCGATGTATGCCCGCCGGAAGCGATGAGGCAGACGAAGGGAGGCTCTACCGGGTCGGGCGGCAGGTAGTTGGCGGCGATATGTCCCTCAAGGTGGCTGACGCCGGTAAAATCAGCGCCGATGGCGTAGGCGATGGATTTTGCCGTAGCCACACCCACCAGCAGCGCGCCGATCAGCCCGGGGCTGGTCGTGACCGCTACCCGGGTGACCTCCTTGAGGAGGACGCCGGCCTCATCCAGCGCCGCGGCGATTACCGGGTTGACCAGCTCCAGGTGGTGGCGTGAAGCCACTTCGGGCACGACGCCGCCGTAAGGGGCATGGAATTCATTCTGGGAAGAGATCACGCTGGCCAGCAGCTGGTCGCCGTCGAGCAGCGCCGCGCAGGTATCGTCACACGATGTCTCGATTGCGAGGATCACGCCAGCATGTCCTCGGAATCCTTCCACATGATGAGGGCGTCCTCGCCGTTATCGCGGTAATAGGCTTTACGTATTCCGGTGCAGATGAAGCCGAAACTCTCGTACATCTTGATGGCGCCGCGATTGGACTTCCTGACTTCGAGGGTGTAGCCGCGATGCTTGTCGCGGCCGCTTATATCCAGCAGGTGTTCGATGAGGTCGGTAGCGACGTACTTGCGTCGGTAGCTGTCTTTGATGGCCAGATCGAGCAGATGCCAGACCTCCACATACTGGGTGGCTACCAGGTAGCCGACCAATTCACCTTCGTCGACGGCCACCAGGCAGATGCTGCCCTCCTTGGCCAGCTGCGACACGAAGGCGTTGAGCGACCATGGCCTCGGGAAGGCAGCCTCTTCTATCTCCATGACCTTCTGGAGATCCGCGAGTCGCATCTGCCTTATTTCAACCAAGGCTCCCTCTTTCTGAGCAGGATGGTTTTGTCCGCATCGGGTTCGCGCACATAAACGGGAATTACGGAAAGCAGCTGCCGTGGTTCGAAGCTGATTCCATCATGAATGGCGCGCAGATGCCAGCTTGCCCGCACTTGATTGGCGGGTTGCTCAGCGTCGAGTAGCTCCAGCTGAGCGGAGCCGGCGAGCCGGTCGCGATAAGAGATGGCGCCGTTTCCGCCGGCCCGGACCGGTTCGGTAGTTATTTCCGGCAAGCCGCGCACCAGGTCCTCGGGGTCCAGACACAGGATGCCCGAGATCGCGGTCACATCACCGGCGCCTGACTTGCGGAAGAGCTGGGCAAAGACCTGACCGCGTTTTGCGTCGATGAGCGGCATCACTACCGGCGATGTATTTGCCGGATCGTTCCGGGTGAGCTCCAGGGCCAGCGCTTCGAGTGTGCTGAAACCGGCAAGTGGAGCTTCCAGAGCTTGCGAAAGAGCCCTTGCGGTAGCGATGCCTACCCTCAGTCCACTGAAGGTGCCGGGTCCGACGCCCACAGCCAGGCCGCGCACGTCGGTGATACTCATGCCGTTTTCATCGAGCATCCGCTGCACCTGCGGCAGCAGCAGCTCCAGATGGGATCTGCCCGCATCGATGCTGGCCTCGGCAAGGACGGAGCCGTCCCGGCAGAGCGCCAGGGCAAGCACCTCGGTTGCGGTGTCAATCGCGAGCAGCGTCAATCAATCGCTCCATTTCCGGGAACATTTCCTTGTGTCTGCATTCGATCGTGATGCGGCGGCTGTTGATATCGTGGTGCTCGAGGTAGACCGTGACGTCCGGCTCTTCGATGAAGGCAGCGGCCTGTTCGGGCCATTCGATGAAGGTGATGGCGTCAGCTTCGAAAAAAGTCTCGAAATCGGCGGTGTCATCGCCGCTGAAATCAGCGAGCCGGTAGAGGTCGAGGTGATGTATCCTGACGCGGCCGTCGTAGGTCTGGGCCATGGTGAAGCTGGGGCTGGTCACGGGTTCGGCCACCCCCAAGCCGCGAGCCGCGTTGCGTATGAAGAAAGTCTTTCCGGCTCCGAGCTGGCCGATCAGGAAGACGACATCGCCGGGCTTCAGCAGCCCCGACATCGACTGCGCGAACTTTGCTGTCTGTTCCGGAGAGCTTGAGAGGAACTCGAGCTGACGCATCTTTATTCTAGAAAAGCCCGAGCTGCTCAGGCTCAGGTTCACCCTCACTTGACTTGACGGCGACTTGAGGCTCGACTGCGGCAGCCTCGACCTGCACTTGAGCCCCCGGCCCCGATAACAGCGTACGGAGTACCTGGAAGTCGGCTTTCAGGGAATTCAGGTTCGCGGGCGTGTACAGCGCCGCCGCCGGGTGAAAGACGGGAAAGAGCTGGATGGCGCTGCGACCCGGCATGGTCTGGGCCCGGCCGTGAACCCTCGAGATACCGTCTGCGCGGCCGGAGAGCAACTTTGTAGCGAAATTGCCGAGGGTGCAGATCACACGCGGTTCGATGATGTTTATCTGCTCCTCCAGGAAATCCCGGCAGAGCTGGATCTCCTCGATGAGGGGGTCACGGTTGTCGGGCGGGCGGCACTTCAGGACGTTAGCGATGTAGACCGCGTCGCGAGCCAGACCTATGCTGTCCAGCAGTTGATCCAGCAGCTGTCCGGCCTTGCCCACGAAGGGAATACCCTGCTGGTCTTCGTGATAGCCGGGGGCCTCGCCGACGAACATCAGGTCGGCCGATGAGCTGCCGGCGCCGAAGACCACATTGGTCCTCGTCTTGCCCAGCTCGCAGCGCTGGCAATCCTGGACGCGGTCCCTGAGGCCGTCGAGCGGTCCCTGGTCTTCAAAACAGTCAACCACAGGAGGAACAGGAGGATTTACTGCACGAGCTGCAGCCGCCACCGGCACTGCCGGCAGCCGCGGGTCCGGAACCGCCCGCGGATTTGAAGGAAAAACCGGAAAGCAGTCGCTTCACTTTTTTCGAACCGCATTCCGGACACTCGACATCCATGTCTTCATCTGTGGACGAGCGCACCAGTTCCTCGAACCGGGCGTCGCATTTCTTACAGCAGAATTCGTATATCGGCATGTTAAAATACCTGCAATCGCGTATATTTTTCAACGGTCAGGGGACCAGCACGCCCCTCTAAAACTCTAGTTTATACCCTGGTTCTTTGCAAGAAAACGGTGGCGCCTGCTATTCTCTTGTGTATGTAATCTGCAATCAACCAAGGTCTGGTATCCCGCAAGGGAACTGGAACGGAGGAAGACTGTGATCCCCTCGACGCTGCATTCCAGGAATTCAGGCGATTCCGCCACCCGCCCCACGGTTGCTTCGACCATCGCCGAAGTGCGGAACCAGGTGGCCGCCGCCCGCGCCGGCGGGGGCGCGACTGTAGGCCTGGTGCCGACCATGGGCAGCTTTCATGAGGGCCATCTAAGCCTGATGCGGGCCGCCCGGCAGGAATCCGACTTCGTTGTGGTCTCGATCTTCGTAAACCCGGCGCAGTTCGGTCCGGGAGAGGATCTCGAGAGTTACCCCAGCGATCCGGAGCGCGACCTTGAACTGACCGCGGGCGAGGGCGTCGATCTGCTGTTCGTCCCTGAGAAAGATGAGATCTATCCCGAGGGCTTCGAGACCTATGTGGAGCCGGGCAGCGTCGCCGAAGGACTTTGCGGCCGTGGCCGTCCCGGGCATTTCCGGGGAGTGGCCACCGTGGTCGCCAAGCTTTTCAACATCGTCGGGCCGGACCGGGCCTATTTTGGGCAGAAAGACGCGCAGCAGGCCGCGGTCGTGCGGCGTATGGCAGCCGATCTGGACTTCAGCATCGAGGTGAAAGTATGCCCCACGGTGCGCGAGGCGGACGGGCTCGCGATGAGTTCGAGAAACGTCTATCTTTCCGAAGAGGAAAGGGCGCAGGCGCCGCTGCTGTTCCAGGCGCTCAATGCCGCCCGGGAGGCGCTGGCGGGCGGCCAGCGTGACGCTTCCAAGCTGAGGCGCCTCATGCGCCGCGCCATCGGCCAGAATTACATGGTGGAACTGGAATACGCCCGTATCGTCGACCCGGTTACGATGCAACCGGTGCCGGTCGTGGAAGCTGAAGTTTTAGCCGCGGTAGCCGCCAGGATAGGCAAGGCACGGCTCATCGACAACATGCTGATAGCACCCTGAGGGAGGAAGTCATGCGCAGGACCATGTTAAAGAGCAAGATCCACAGGGCGACCGTCACGGCGGCTCGCATCGATTACGAAGGCAGCGTCTCGATCGACCGCGAACTGATGGCCGCCGCCGACATCATCGAGCACGAGCAGGTGCACGTGCTCGATGTCGACAACGGCGAGCGCCTGGTGACTTACGCGATCCCCGGGACAGCCGGCGAGATCGCCATAAACGGCGCCGCCGCCCGCAGGGTCGAGGCCGGCCATACGGTGATCATTGTCTCTTACGGCGATTTCGCCCCCAGTGAGTGGGCGGCCCATGAGCCGCGGATCGTGCTCGTGGGTAAGGACAACACGATCAGTGACGTGAGAGGGCCTGCAGTCACGGCAGAAGCAGCAGGCCCAACAGCAGCGGCGGAATCGCAGGCATCTGGCTCGCGATGCGCCTGTGGGAAGGGGGACTGACCGGTGCGCAAGGACAGAGTGGCGGCAGCAGCCGCCGAGACATCAACCAGCGTCGTGCGCGGTGAGTTCGAGGTCTCCATGGCTGAGGAGCTCGATCTGGCTGACATCACCGGTGATATCGCCCGCCTCGTGAGCGAGAGCGGCCTGAAGGATGGAGTCGCCAACGTCTTCGTGCCGGGAGCCACCGGCGCGGTGACCTGCCTCGAATACGAGCCAGGCGTCATCGCCGACTTCAAGGCCGCGATGGAGCGCATCGCGCCTCGCGAGATGCATTACGACCATAACGTCTACCAGGCGGATGGCAACGGCCATTCCCATGTGAGGGCCGGTCTCATGAGCCCCTCGATGGCGATACCTTTCATCGATGGCGAGCTCACCCTCGGGGTCTGGCAGCAGGTGGTTCTGGTCAACTGTGACAACCGCCGCCGGACCCGGCGCGTGGTCGTCCAGATCGTCGGCGCCTGATCGCGGCGGTAACATGACACCAGTACTGCAGATAGCCCTGGATTTCCTGGACCTCCCACGCGCTCTGGCCGTCGCTGAAGAATCGCTCAAGGGCGGTGTCGACTGGATCGAGGCCGGCACCCCGCTGATCAAGAGCGAGGGCCTCGATGCGGTGCGCGAGATGCGGCGCCGCTGGCCGGACAGGACCATCGTCGCCGATCTCAAGACCATGGACGCAGGCAGGTTTGAGATGGAGTCTGCCGCCAAGGCGGGCGCGAGCATCGCCGGCGTTCTGGGGGCGGCGTCTGACGCGACCATCGCCGAATGCATCGAAGTCGCCCGCAACTACGGATTACGGATAATCGTGGACATGATCGAGGTGACCGACCCCGTCGAGCGGGCCCGGCAGGTCGAGGCGATGGGCGCCGATTTTGTCGGCCTGCATACGGCGATCGACCAGCAGATGCAGGGCAAGGATTCGCTGGATCTGGTCGCTCGCGTAAAAGAAGCCGTGAGCATCCCGGTTGCCGTCGCCGGCGGCATAAATTCGGAGACGGCAGCGCGAGCTGCCGATGCCGGCGCCGACATCATCGTGGTCGGCGGCGCCATCATCAAGGCCGCTGACGCCGAAGCGGCCGCCCGTGCGATCCGGCAGGCCATCGACACGCGCGAGGCCATCGAGACCACCCTTTACAAACGCGCGGGCACCGGGAACGTCCGCGAGGTGCTGGAGCAGGTGTCCACAGCGAATATCTCCGACGCCATGCACCGCGGTGGCGAGCTGCGAGGTCTCGACCCCGCCTTCCCTGATATCCGCCTGGTCGGCCCCGCGGTGACGGTGCGCACCTATCCCGGCGACTGGGCCAAGCCGGTCGAGGCCATCGATCTTGCCGGTGAAGGCGACGTATTGGTGATCGACGCCGGCGGCGTCGGTCCGGCTGTCTGGGGTGAGCTGGCCACGCATAGCGCCCGGCAGAAGGGACTGGCGGGGGTCGTCGTCCACGGAGCTGTGCGCGACACGCCCGAGATCCGGGAGCTCGGCTTCCCCGTCTTCGCTTCGCTGTTCACTCCGACAGCGGGCGAGCCAAAGGGTTTTGGGGAGACCAACGTGCCGATTTCAATATCGCGGATAAAGATCCATCCGGGTGACTGGCTGGTGGGAGACAGCGACGGGCTGGTGGTGATTCCCGCTCCGCGCGCCGCCGAGGTGGCCAATCGGGCCATGGACGTGTTGGAGAGGGAGAACCGTCTGCGCAAGGAGATCCAGGATGGAAGCACCCTGAGCCAGGTAGCTTACCTGCAAAAATGGGAGAAGACCTAGCCGGGACTCTGGCGAAGTCCAGGCGAAAAACTAGCCGGTTTCGCCGTTCAGCCTGATGACCGCGTGCAGGCGCTTGCGCACGTCGCCCGGGATCTCCTCAGGCGGCACTTCGTGATAGAGAGTCACCGTCCGGCGCAGCGTGTTCACCACGATCTGGCAGTTGGGGCAATCCTTCAGGTGGTTCTCGATCTCACGGCAGGTCTTCTCGGCGAGGTCCTCATCGATGTAATCCGACAAACCTTCGAGCAGTTCCTGGCAGTCCATCTCAGTCAGTCTCCTTGGTGAAATAATCCGAAAGCCTGTTTCTCAGGTATAAACGCGCCCGGTGCAGGCGCGATTTCACGGCCGGGACGGAGAGGTCGAGCACCTCGGCGACCTCAGTGGCCGGTAGTCCCTGCACGTCCCTGAGGACAAAAACCACCCGGTATATCTCTGGAAGCTCGTCTATCGCTTCCTTCATGACCTGCCTCGCTTCGACATCCAGGAGCTGCTTCGCGGGATTGTCAGACCAGTCCACCAGGCCTGTTTCGGAGTGCGCGGCTTCCTTGACGGAGTACACCTCGTCGAGGAATTCACCCTCGCTCTTCTCCCTCCTGCTCTTCTGGCGCAGTCGGGTCAGAGCGGCGTTGGTGGCGACGCGGTACAGCCAGGTCGAAAAGCTCGAGCGCGCCTGGAACCCGCCCAGGGATCTGACGACGTTGAGGAAAGTATCCTGCAAGACGTCCTCCGCATCCTCCTTGTTGCCCAACATCCGGTAGGCCAGGTTGTAAACCTTGGTCTCATATCGGGATACCAGCGTTTCCAGGGCATCTGCCCTGCCCTGCCGGATCTCCTCGATCAGCTGGTTGTCGGTGGGAACTGTATGCTCCATTTGTTAGACTGATATCTGCCCTGAAGGATTCGACCTTGATGGCTTCCTAGTCTACCACTAAAGAAGCGCTGAACGCTTGTGAATCCTTTGCGGCGGTTATCCATCATAAGTTACGTATGGCTCAGGTTTGAGCGATGACTACAGCCGGGAAGGCTGTTTTAAGCAGGAGGTGAAAGCGATTATGGCGATTTACGATCTCAAATGTGATGACTGCGGCAAGCAGTTCGAGAAGTTTGTAACTGGTTTTCTGAAAGAGGAAGACAAGGAATGTCCGCGGTGTAACAGCCGGAAGGTATCCCAGAGATTCAACGGATCTTTCGGGATCGGGTCATCGTGTTCCAACAGCGGTGGCGGTTGCAGCACCCCGCCCTTCGGCGGCGGAGGCTTCGGCTGAGGCTAAGACCTGAAGCCCGTCGGGCTTCAATGATGTGACGAACGGATGCGAGGAAGATCGGATGCAACTGGCTGAAGTAAGAGCTGAGCGCTGTACGGGACATAAAAAATGCCCCGCGGGTAAGGCCTGTCCTACCAAGGCTCTGCTTCAGCTGGATCCGGGCGAGACGGCCACGGTGGATGTCTCGCTCTGCCGCGGCTGCGGCGATTGTGTTTCGGCTTGCCCCGATCAGGCAATAAATATTCGACAGGCCTAGATCATTCACCGGTTTCAGTCGGTGGGGGTTTTAAAGATTGAAAGGAGACCTAAGTTGGCCGGAGATATTCTTGAAGTGACAGATGCAAACTTTCAGGGCGAGGTGCTTGATTCTGACGTACCCGTGATCGTCGATTTCTGGGCTGCCTGGTGCGGTCCCTGCCGCATGGTGGGCCCGATCGTCGAGGAGATCGCCAAGGACCAGGCGGGCAAGGTGAAGGTCGCCAAGCTCAACGTCGACGAGAACCGCGAGACCGCGACCAAGTACGGCATCATGAGCATTCCCACGATCCTGCTGTTCGATAAAGGCGCGGTCGCCAAACAGGTCGTTGGGGCCATGCCGAAAAACGCGTTGGTCCAGGAACTCGGTCTTTCCTGACAAGTAAAGCGTTATCTTTACGGCGGCTGGATTCCTGGCGGAGTCTCAGCCGCCTGCGTTTCTAATCAGGCTGTGCCGGACAGGGTGCTACCCTCAGTAGTGAATCGAGACTATGGTGCCTATCGGCGTCCAGTTGAACAGGTATTCCGCCTGATCCAGCGGCAGCCCGACACATCCGTGGCTCGTGGGCGTACCGAAATTCGTCGACCAGTAATTGCCGTGGATGGTGTAATCGCCATTGAACATCAGCACCCAGGGAACATTCGGCGCGAAGTAACCCTCTCCCCTCATGTCCACTTTCTCCGCCTTGGCATAGACTGCGTATCTCCCCGTCAGGCTGGGCGTGGCCTGCGAGCCGCTTGAACAGATCAGCGTCTTGACCAGCTGGTCGTTATCGTAGAGATATACCTTCTGCTCGGTCAGATTGACTTCGATGAGCTTCGACGGCTTGGCGGTGAAGGTGCTGGTCACGTCCTCTCGTAAATAGCTGCCACTCACTCCCCGGAAGGCTTCAGTGCCGCCCTTGAGCTTGATGGTCGCGGACTGGCCCTGGGTCCAGTCGTTGAGCGGCTTGAACTCTATCTTGTCCGGCGCGATCCAGTCCCAGCCGCCTAGTACGGCAGGGTCGAACGAGAGTATCTGGTCCGCGATCTCCGGATTCTTGATGTCCTCGCTGAAAGTCAGCGTCGGGCGTGTGCTCAGGCTGACGCCCGACTCCCCGTCGCCCGGCGTGAAAAAGATCTTCAGGGGATTGGTGGTAACGATTTTCTGGATATAGGGATGCATCAGGTTGGCGCCGTTCTCGGCGGTCGCGCCGGTGACGGTCAGGGTATAGGACTGTCCCTGCTCGTAGCCCTCGAAAGTGATCAGCGCCCGGGTCGGGTTGTTCTCGTCCAGCTGTGAAGTGGATTTCAGCTCGGGCTCGAGCGTATAGGTGAAAGATTCGATCGGAGTGTTGAACTCGACCATGATCGGTTCGCCAATCGGCACGGTCTGCGTGTCCTTGGTAAAGACCGGAGCGGGGGTCGTGATCGTCTGGAAGGATGCGGTCTCGGTGACGTCCTTGCTGCGCGGCCCCGTCATCGTCAGCTCCATCAGCTCCGCCTCGACGGTTACCTCATAGCGTGAATCAGGCTGTAGCACCGGCTGGCCGTCGCTGCGCACGAACAGGTTGCCGTTCAGCTGGCCATCGATCATCGCGCTCTGCGTGGGCGCCCCCAGGGGATCGAGCGAGACCTGCTTGACCGTGACGTTCTTGATGTTGCCGCGCATCCAGCTGGCGGAGACCTTCAGCTCCCCATCCAGGGGGATATCGGTGCTACCATTCTCCGGGCTGATACTGATGGAGGCGGGAAACAGCGACGCCATCGACAGGTAGGCGAAGAAGATGAGCACCACCACTGCCACCGCGCCGACGATTATGGTCTTGCGCCTGTTCACGGTGCTCGGAAATGCCTGGTCTCTGGCAACTGTGGCTCTGTTCAACGGTTAAACTCCCGGGACTTTCTCAGATTGTAATATTATAGCTGTCTCATTTCTAAGAACAAAAGCGCCCCTTCTCCCTTTCACATGATTTTTACACTGCGATGAAGGAAACCAATCCAGCCATGTAGAAAATATTCTCGCGGTGTAAGGGCCTCGTCTTGTTCACACCTCGGGATTGTCACCCGCCGAAATGACGTCTTCACGTCTCCGGAACCTGGCGTGCGGGAGGGGCCTGCCGGTTTGTATTACCGTCATGTCAGCGGAAACGGAGATCAATGGATATTCAGAAGATGGTGGACGATCGTCTTGAGGAGCTTCTGGCCCGGCAACCACGGGCGCCCCGGATCTTTTCAGCGGAAGACGACTTTGATGTAAAGCCCCGTCACACTCGGGTCATCCCAGTGCAAGACGACTTTGCGGCAGCTCCCCGTAACACCCGCGCCCGCAAGCGCCGGCGAGACGTCATGGACCTGACGCTGGCGGAGATAGCCGAGCGCATCCTGGCGGTAACGGAGCAGCTTGCAGGGGATTACACGCGCATGGAAAAAGATATCCTTGATTCGCGCCTGACCGTTCTGCAGAGCGCCGAAGCTGTTCTCGACATCGCGATCTCACTGAAACGAAAAGCGCAGATCCTCATCGATGGGGAAATGATCGAACGGACCGAGCGGCGTCGATATATAGCGGATGTCGCAGAGGTTCCCGAGGGTGTTGAAGATATTGACATGCAGGATGGACGGGTCAGCATGCACGATCTGGGTGTTGCCTCTCTGTTTCGAAGGACTTAAGGGCACGCCATAACCGAAAAAGCATGGACCAGGTGAAATTGACAGACAACGGCGGAATCGTCGAAATGGCAGGAAGAGGATCGCCCCCGGCGGCGCAGCCTGGCTTCACCGGCAACGATTCCGGCGTCTCTCCATTGTTCCACAAAGCCTCCTCTTCACTCCGGCGCCAGGAGACGAATGTCATCAAATCCTGGCTCAAGCAGGTGATCGACAGCCTGGGGATGGCCTCTTTGCAGGTATTCCCGACTCGGGAACTGACACGTAATTTCCCACTGCTTATCCGGAACCTTGCGGCAGGGATCGAGTCGCCTGAAGCGGCTCACTCCGGGCTCAGGGAGATTTCTGAGCTGTCACGTCGTCTGGCGACGCTGCGCAAGGAAGATCCCAACATCGAGAAACTGGTAGACGACTACGCCATGCTGAAACGACTGATGCTCGAGGCGGCGGGGTCGGACCTGCGACGCTCGGATACGGCGGTGATGAAGATCTCGCAGAACCTCGATGACGGTTTCAACCAGGTCATCAAGGAAGGTCTGAAGGCCTTTGTCGACCAGCATTCTTCACGGCTGCAGCATCTGGCGGATACTGACGCGCTCACCGGGCTGTACAACGTTCGTTACTTCCGGCGCCAGCTGCACAAGAACCTGGAGATGTACAAGCGCTACCGCATACCTTTCTCGCTGCTTATGCTCGATCTGGACGGTCTGAAGGATCTGAATGACGCCCGCGGTCATCAGAGCGGCGACCTCGCCCTCAAACAACTGGCCGCTATCATGTCCGAGGAGAAAAGGGAGACCGACATCGCCTTCAGATACGGCGGCGATGAATTCTTCATGGTGCTGCCCGGCACGGTGACCGCCGAAGCCGAGCGCCTGGCGTACCGGGTGGTGCGCAGGGTCCGCCGCCTGAACATCCAGTCATCAGGGTCGGATATCACCGGCGTCTCAGTCGGCGTGGTGTCATGTCCGGCGAACGGCGCCGACGTCGGCACGCTGAGGGCCAAGGCCGACCGCGCCCTGTATCTGGCCAAAGCCATTGGCGGCGCCTCGGTGGCCGGCTACCAGGAGTTCTACGAATCCTGAGTCGTCCGCAGAAGTTCGCTTCCCCGGATCAAGCTCAGAGCTTGTAGCCGATCATCCTCAGCAGTTCCTTCCTTTCAGCGACATCCGCTTCGGTCTCGCATCCCTTGCTGGCGAAGCCGTCGATGACGCCCATGATCCCCCTCCCCTGCCCGGTCTCGAGGATCGCTACTTCCACAGGGTTGGCGGTAGCGCAGTATATGTTGCAGACCTCAGGCACCAGCTTTATCGCGTTAAGCACATTGATAGGGAATCCTTCCTCCATGAGGATGATGAATGAGTGTCCCGCAGCCAGCGCCAGGGCGTTGGCGCGCGCCAGTTTCGTGAGCCGATCGTCATTGCCCGCGGCGCGGATAAGGCAGGGCCCGGACGACTCGCAGAAAGCCAGGCCGAACCTCAGGCCCGGAGCCGCACCCGCCATGGCCTCGTACAGATCCTCGACCGTCTTGATGAAGTGCGCCTGCCCCAGGATCATGTTCATCTCTTCCGGCTTTTCGATCTTGACGAGCTTGGTTTCCATGAGTCCTCTCTTTCCGGTCTACGCGTTGGCCCGCAGCCACAAGCCCAGCAGCGCGACCTTCGTCGCCTGGGCCATCACGGCCTGATTTATCTGGTCGGGTGTATCGTAAATCGTATGGTAGTTGGGATGCCAGAGGCTGGGGTCGCTACCCCAGGACCAGTCGACTGTGACCGCCGGGATTGAATAGAGCCAGTCGAACGATTGCGCGTCCGAGCCGATGTCGGTGCCTTCCTCCCTGACCGGGGTGCCGAGTGTGCTTCCCGCCTGTTTCAGCGCCTGCACCAGCGGCGCGGCGTTGCTGGCTCCTTCGTCCCAGACCCCGAAATAATCACCGCCGGTCGCGCCGATGCCGTCGACGTTGATCATCTCTACTCTCGCGGCGATGCCCGTGTCGACCAGTAGCTGCCCCAGGGCCGCCGAGCCGAGCTCGCCCACCTCTTCGCCGGAAAAAGCGCAGAAGACGATGGTGTTTTTCGGCCTGATGCCGGTCTGCTGGAAGATGGTAGCGGTCTCGAGCAGGGCTGCGACACCGGCAGCGTTATCATCGGCCCCGTTGAACGGCCGGCCGCTGCCATCCAGTCCAAGATGGTCGTAGTGGGCTCCCAGGATGACGAAGGCGCCACCAGGATCGTTGCCAGGCAGCACGCCGATCACGTTTTCGCTCTGGTAGCCCTCAGATGTGAAGGGGACGCTGTAATCAGCGAATCCGGCGGCGGCCCATGGCTGCAGGCCGAGATTCGAGAATTGCGTGGCGATATAGTCAGCGGCTGCCCGGGCGCCGGCGGTGCCTGTCCGGCGTCCCTGAAAGCGGCTGTCGGCGATGGAACTCAGGTAACTGAACTCACGGCCCGCGTCCAGAGCGGCCAGCAGCCTGCCGGCCGCGTCTGCCGGAGCTGTGCCGGTGGCTGTCGCGGTCGTCGCCACCGTCCTGGGCGGCCGCCTGAAATCGTGTTGTGCTTCAGTAACAACCGGCGTACTCATGGCCCTCTGCGATTCCTGGGAGCAGCCGGCAGCAAGGAGCAGGAGCAATAGTACGGCTGCAAAGAGCGCGATATATTTCGAGGACCGTCTGTTCATTTTCGGCCCGTATTCATCTCTGACACGCGGGGCAAAAATAGGTGCCCCTCCCCCCTACCTTGATCTTTTCCACCGTGCCTCCGCAGCCCGGACAAGGCTCGCCCTGGCGCCGGTGGACCCGGAATGTCTCCTGGAAGCGACCGCGCCGGCCGCCGGTGTCGCGGTAGGTGTCGATCGAGCTGCCTTGCAGCCGGATCGCCCGCCTGAGCGTCGCCTTTATCGATTCTACCAGCCTGGCGACCTCGTCGCCGGTCAGGGTCCCAGCCGCTCTGAGGGGGTGTATCCCGGCTGCGTAGAGCGCCTCGTCGGCATAGATGTTGCCGATCCCGGCAATAAACTTCTGGTCCAGCAGCAGCGATTTGATCGGACGTTTCCGGCCGGCGGTTATTCCTCCCAGGAATTTTCTGTTGAAGGAACGCTCCAGCGGCTCGGGGCCGAGCCTCTTTTCCCAGTATCCGGCCGCCTTTTCGCCCGGCAATACGAAAGCCTTGCCGAAACGCCTGACATCGTGGAAGGCGATCGCGGCTCCGCCCCTGAACCGGACCAGCAGACGGAGACGGTCCTTTTCGCCGGATTTCAGCGGGGTTTTAGTCGCGGTCAGCCTGCCGGTCATGCGCAGGTGTATCACCAGCGTGTCACCTGAGTCGAGCTCGAACAGCAAATATTTCCCACGCCTTGCCATGTCGGCGACGTTCCGTCCCTTTGTCAGGCGCGCGAGTGTCCGAGGCGGCTGTGGCGCAGTCACCAGCGGGTCCAGCACGTCGATCCGGTCGATCGTCTTGCCCGTGAATCGCGGCTTCAGTTGCCGCATTATGGTTTCTACTTCGGGTAGCTCAGGCACGGGTTATCTGCCTTTGCAGGGGAGATTTCAACAGGATCGCCAGCACCAGCGTCAGCGAGGCTACCAGGAAGCAGGAAACCATCGGTGCGCTGACGCCGATGCTGCGCCAGGTGAGCGGCACAATCAGGCTGCTGCCGATGATGCTTCCCCATTCTCCAAACGATCCGACGAAGCCGGTGACGGCGCCACGCTGCTCGGGGATAGTCACATCGCCTATCAGCGAATAAAAAGCGTTGAAATAAGCCGGCGTGCCGGCTCCCCCGAGCGCGAAAGCCAGCAGGGTGACGCCGGTGCCGGGGTGCAGGAAGACCACCAGGCTCTCCATGGCCAGCGCCGCCAGGCCCAGCACGATCACCCAGATGCGCCCCATGCGGTCGGAGAGCTGCCCCAGGAAGGGGCTGGAAATGACGGCCGCGGCGCCGTTCACGGCAAATGCCAGGGCGATCTCCCCGGCGCTCCATTCCAGGAGCTCGGAGGTAAGTATGGGCGCGGACGTCAGGAAGATGGCGATGGCCATCATCAGCAGGAACTGGATGAGCGACAGCGATATCGAAGGCAGGCACATGACGCTGCTCAGAGTCCGCCTGAAGGCGGCGATGCGCCGGCTCGCCGGCATTGCCGCCGACGGTACTCCAGCGGATGCGACTGCGCCTTCCCCGGCTAATCCAATCGCCCCTTCTCCGTGGATTCCGGTAACCTCTTTTTCAGGGAATCGGATTGTGGGTATCGCGAGGCTGATGGCAAAACAGAGCGCCCCCAGCAGCCCGCCGGCCCAGAAGGGCGCCCGGATCGAAAAGGCCTGCGAAAGCACGCCGCCCAACAACGGACCGACTATTACGCCGGCGTTGATGGCGCTGCTGGCGATGCCGTTGGCCAGGCCGCGCAACCCGGTCGGTGTGCGGTCGTTGATGTAAGCCTGCGACCCGACGACCAGACCGGAGGCGGCGACTCCCTGTAGCAGCCTCAAAGCCATCATGACCCAGGCTTCGGTGGTGAGTGCGTACGCGGCCGTCGCGATCGTGAATAACAGTAGCGACGCCGACATGATCACCCGGCGACCGATGCGGTCAGAAAGCACACCGATTGGAAACTGAAACAACACCCGCCCGACGAAGAAGGCGCCGACCAGCAAGCCGATGTCGAATTCGTCGAACCCCAACTGCTCCGAGTAGACGGGCAGGAGCGGCATCAGCATCATGAACCCGGTCATGATCACGCCATTGGCGAACGCGAGCGAGTAGATGCTCCAGTGCAGCTGTCTCAGGGAAGCGAGCATAAAGGGGCCCTCAGTAACCGGCCGTTACATCGACTCGGGAGCTTCCACGCCCACCAGATCCAGACACCTGGCGATCACGTTCCGGGTCAGCAGGCAAAGGTCGAGGCGGAAGGCTGCTGTGTCCGGCTCAGCCTTGATCACCGGGCAATTATGATAGAAGACATGGAATGTCGCCGCCAGCTCCCGGGCGAACGAGGTTACCCGGTGAGGCGCTCGCGTGCCGGCGGCGTTCAGCACCAGCCGGGGAAACTCCATTATCTTCAGGATCAGCTCGCGCTCCTGTTCGGTCACGCTTTCATAAGCGCTCGAGCGGCCGCCTTCGACCGCCTCCGCTTTTGCCCGTTTGAGGATGCTGCAGATCCTGGCATGCGCGTACTGGACGTAGTAAACCGGGTTCTCCTCGGACTTCAGCCTGGCCTTCTCGATATCCAGGTCGAGGGTGCTGTCACTGCTGCGGTCGACAAGGAAGAACCGGGCAGCGTCGACACCGATGCTGTCGAGCAGCTCATCGAGCGTCACCAGGGTGCCGGCCCGCTTGGACATTTGTTTCCTCTCCCCCATCTGCATCACATTGACCAGCTGGCCGATAATGATCTCCAGCCGTCCGGGATCGTGCGACAGCGCTTCGAAGGCGGCTTTCATGCGGGGCACATAACCGTGATGATCCGCCCCCCAGATATTGATGAGATGATCGAATCCCCGGGAGAGCTTGAGCCGGTGGTAAGCGATATCCGAGGCGAAGTAGGTCGGCTCGCCGGAGCTGCGGATGACCACGCGGTCCTTGTCATCACCGTACCGGCTGGTCAGCAGCCATCGGGCGCCTTCACGTTCCTCAAGATCCCCCGACACGGTCAGGTCGTCAGCGGCCTCGTCGACCAGGTTTTTTTCGAACAGCTCCGACTCGGAAAACCAGACATCGAACTCGACGCGAAACAGCTCGAGCATCCGGCGCATCTCGTCCAGAACCATCCGGCCGCCCATGTCCTTGAAGATCTCCATGGCCCGCTCACTCGGCTCCGGATCGACGTCATCGACCATGCTGTCGCCGATTTCATCCCGGATCAACTCAGCGATGTGGACGGTATAGTCGCCCTGGTAGCCGTCAGCGGGGAACTCGACCTCGCGGCCGAAGAGCTGAGCGTAACGCGCAGCCAGCGATCTTCCGAAGGTGATCATCTGTGTGCCATGATCGTTGATATAGAACTCGGTGGTGACCTGGTGTCCCGCGTAGCGGAGGATGCGCTTGAGGGAATCGCCGAAGGCGGCGTAACGGGCGTGTCCTACATGAAGCGGCCCGGTCGGGTTGGCGCTCACGTATTCAAGCAGTATCGACTGTGGTTCGGCGACCACGCTCGACCCGTAATCCATGCCTGCGGCCAGGGCTTCCAGGGCCGCGCCTGACATGGCCTTGTCCTCCAGGAAGAAATTGATGAAGCCGGGGCCGGCGATCTCGATGGAGCGGCACTGGCCAGCCAGCCCCCGGTCGCCCTGGATATCTTCTACCAGCAACGCCGCCGCTTCACGCGGAGGCATCCCCGCGGACCCGGCAGCCACCATGGCGATGTTCGTCGCCAGGTCGCCGTGGCCGCTGGTTGCCGGCCTCTCCAGCGCCAGTTGGTCGGCAAGCTCTTCACGGCCCCATTCCGCAAGGCGCGGACGCACCGCGGCAGCTACCAGACCGGTCAGTCGGCTGAGCACATCTCCCGAGCTCATGCTTCCTCATCCCCGGATTGGAGCCGTTCCTGCAGCCTGGAGATCTCTTCGGTGGTTTTTCTGCGAGCGTCTTTGTCGACTGTCATGGAGACCTGCAGGTGCTCGCCCTCGGCTGCTTCCGGGGGCAGGAGAGCGGCGGGGATCAGGATCTCGGCGCCATCGACAAGAAGCACCGCCGATCCGCCCTCGAAACGATCAAGGTAAGCTTGAAAACGTGAATCCAACTCTCAGGAAACCCGGTTAGCTTCGAGTAGCCGTTCGAGCAACTGGATCTCACTCAGAGTACCAACGGCGATCAGGACCACGTCGACATCCAGGATGGTGTCGGGGCTGGGATTGGTGTCGAACGGTTCTTCTGGTTTTCGCACGGCCAGTACCGAGACACCCGTCTTTTGCCGGATCTGGAGCTCCTTGATGCTTTTACCGATCACCGGCGAACTCGCGGCTATCTGGAATTGCTCGACGCGCAGCTCCAGCTCGCCGCCGCCGGTTACCACATCCAGATAATCACTGACCATGGGTTTCATCATGAGAGTGGCCATCTCGCGACCGCCGATGGCGTAGGGGGAAACCACTTTGTCGGCGCCGGCTTTCTCCAGCTTGTTGTGTGACTCTTCCGTGTTTCCACGGGCAACGATCCACAGATCCGGAGCCATGACCCTTGCGGAAAGTGTTACGAAGACGTTGTCGGCGTCGGAATCGACACAGGCTACCAGTCCTTTTGCGCGGGTGATGCCGGCCCGGTGCAGCGCCTCATCGTCAGCCGCGTCCCCTTCGATGTGCGGGTGCCCATCTTCACGCGCCCGGGCGATGCTTTCGGGATTCGAGTCGACGATGACGAAATTCTCGCCCGAACGGGTAAACTCCTTGGCGACCTGCTCGCCCACGCGCCCGTAACCGCAGATCAGATAATGATTTGTAAGTTCGGAAATTTTTTTCATCATGCTTCTCTCCTCCAGCAGTTCAGCAAGATAGCCACCCACCAGGAATTCGATCAACATGCCCACCGCGTAGACGAGGGTGCCTACCCCTCCCGCGATTATGACCATCGCCAGTATCTTGCCGCCGGCGCTTTCCGGCGGTGCTCCCATGCCCACCGTGGATATCATCACGACTGTCGTGAAGAGGGCGTCGAGGGGGCTCAGATCCTCCAAGAACGCGAAGCCGATCGTTCCGGCTGCCGCGATCATGGACAGTATCCCGGTAAGGACGATTATTCTTTTGAGAGAAGTCAGGGAATGCCATGGCATCGGCAGCCCAAGTCTACTTTAAGCACCACGGGTTTTCAATTGAGGGCGCCGGGGCGCAAAGAGCCAGGAGTATCCGGATCAGTTCCGGATCAGAAGAAAGGAAGGTCGACGTATTCCTGCTTTTCCGGGTCGCCGGGAGAGGCGTCCGGCGCGAATATGGCTTCCCTGACGATGACCGGCATGTTGCGCCACAGGCAGATCCCGTCCTTGAGGTATTTATCCTTCTCATCAGCCGAGCAGTTGGACGAGCACGATGCGCAGAGTTCCTCGTCGGGCAGAACCAGTTTTTCTTTCGTCGGCCGCTGGCCTTCATCCAGACGCCGGCTGGTTTCCAATAACAGGTGCTGAACGTTGATGCGTGGTGAGATCGGGAACACCGTCGGCTGCCGCGGCACCACGAACTTGAAAGTACCCTCGACCCAGTTGGAGAGTTCTAGCGTGTTCTCGTAAGCCTGCTCGGCGATAACATCCGCTATCGCCTGTTTGTCCACGAGTCCGGAGTTCATCAGCGTGATTCCCAGGAATTCCTGCTTCTCGCGCATTTCGGTGGAGAGCATGATCTTGCGAAGTTCAGATTGGGAAATCAGATTCGCCTTGACCAGTCTTGAGCCCAGCAGGTGATCTGAACGGGGCACGGATACGGCTTCGATGAATCCATCCTTAAGATAGATGGTAGCGTGTTCTTCCCGGTCTTCGAGCGCGAGCAGGCCGGATTTACGGTAGCTCGCCAGTAGCTGGAGTACCATAAACACGGAGAACTGGCTTATTTTTCCCCAGAGAATCATCAGTTTCCAGGTAATTGGGGAGAAAGGGTTATTCCTTACTCATAAAATCTATCGGCAGCGCTGAAAATCCGCTTTATTCGTGCAGTGAAGATCTCTTCGCGCGGCTATCTCGCCGAAACACGCAGTCGGCCCATATGGGATCCGGGTGCGGCGGGCGCCGTTACCTGCTTACGGCTGTCACCGATATCACCCGTGAAAACCTGGTTCTTGCCACGGCGCTTGGCTTCGTACATGCGCGCATCCGCGATGTTCACCAGTTTTTCAGCCGAATCGGCGTCACGATCGAAGGAAGCCAGACCGATCGAGACCGTCACGCTGCGCTTCATGTTGGCGTCAGCGAACGTTGAGCAGTGCTCTTCGACGCCGGAACGAAGCCGTTCGGCGACACGAACGGCGGTGTCGAAATCGCAACCCAGGATCAAGGTGAATTCCTCACCGCCGTACCGCGAGGCGATATCATCACCGCGCGCTTCCTGGGTTATCGTCTGGGCTATCTTCCGCAGGACGTAATCACCTTCCTGGTGGCCGTACAGGTCGTTGTATTGCTTGAAATCGTCTATGTCGAGGAACAGGACGGTGAGTTCGGAATTGCCTGATTTGATGTCGTCGACCTTGCGCGCAAGAAAGGTCTGGAAGAATCCGTGCGTGTAAAGGTGCGTCAGGTCGTCGGTTGTCGACTTTATCTTGAGGCTGAGCGTTTCCGCATGCTCCTTGGTGTAGAGGTGGTAAAAACCGGCGGCGAACATCACCACAAAGACCGTCTCGGTGATCTCATAAAGACCTTCGATCTCGACGTTGCCGATCTCCCTCAGCACGCCGATGATCTCGGCCACGCCGAAAGTGATGGCGGCCACGCTCAGAAATAGCCAGGACCTTTTTCTGGAGTCTTTCGAGATTGACGGCAGGATTCGTATCGCGAAGTAGAAAGCCACCAGCGCGATGATCATGTTCAGCAGCTCGATCATGGTCACAAAGATCTCCGAGCCTTCAAATGCCTCTTCACCGGTCGCCTGCGCCACCAGGTTAAACATGCTTTGCATGATCGGGCTCCCTTTCCTCTCCCCTGATTGATTTTTTATCGGACATGACTATTCTCGAGAACACGTCGACGATGCGGGCGTCGAACTGCGTGACCTTGTTCCTCTCCAGCTCATCCAGCGCCATGGCGGGCGAGAGGGCCTTACGGTAAGGGCGGTCGGAGGTCATGGCTTCGTATGCGTCGGCGACGAAGAGGATCCTTGCCCCGAGGGGGATCTCCTCACCCGCCAGTCCATCCGGGTAGCCTTTGCCGTCATAGCGCTCGTGATGGTGGCGTACGATGGATTGCACCGGGAAGGGAAAGTTCACCGGCTTCAGGATCTTTTCACTGAGGACTGGATGATTCTGGATCACGCGGAATTCGTCGACCGTCAGCTTGCCGGGCTTTGCCAGGATGACGTCAGGGATGCCGATCTTGCCGACGTCATGCAGGTAACCCGCGTACCGTATGGTCTGCAGTTCGTTGCCATCGAGTCCGAGCCCTCTGGCGATGGCTTCCGAATACAGGGACACCCTTTCGGAATGGCCCATGGTGTAGGCGTCCTTGGCGTCGATCGTCTCGGCCAGTGAGCGGATTGTGCCCACGAACGCATCCTGCAGATTTTCGTGGACCCGTGCGTTCTCGATAGCGATGGCAGCCTCGTTGGCGGCGGTCGTCAGCAGGCCCATATCCTGCTCGTTGGGATCGAAGGGCTCGGCGAAATAGATGCAGATGACGCCTATCGCCTGGCCCTTGGCCATCAGTGGCAGGGCAACGAGCGATGAATATCCCTGGATCCTGGCCAGGTGTTTCCAGGGTGCGTAATCGTCGTCCTCGAGTACGTTATTTATCACTTTGGGGGTCTGGTTGGCGAAGGCAGAGCCGATAGGGCCGCCTGCCGCCGGTATACGGTTCTTCTTATTTATAGTCCAGACATATTCAGCCGAGAGGTTGTAGCTGGCGACGATGTTGAGATGCCTGCCGTCCCCGTCGGGAAGCAGCACGGAGGCGAACTGGGCGCCGATCAGGCTGCCGAGGCGTTTCGCCACCACGCTTACCACTTCCTGGTAATCGAGGGATGCGGTAAATGCCTGACTGATTTTATGCATCGCCGAGAGCTCGTCGAAGTGGCGTTCGGTTTTTTCGTAAAGCTCGGCATTGTCAATGGCGACCGCGGCGTGGTTGAGAAGCGTCTGGTAGAACTCGATCTTCTTGTCGCTGAACGGCGTCCGGGCCCAGCTACGGACCTCGCCCAGGGTCACGATTCCGAGCACCTCGTCCTTAGCCGCAAGTGGCAGAAGCAGCGCCGAGGTTGTGTCCGCCGAGAGCGACCATTCCCATTCCTCAACGGTCTCGTTCGCCGGTATCTGGCCGTTCTTGCGGATGATGGCCGCCTTACCGGTCTTGAGCACCTGCGCATGGTGGCTGGCCTTGCCCAGGTCGATGCTGTCGCCGATGCCGTATTTCCAGCCGGCGATATTGCGCGCGGGGGCCGCGGCCCTGATCACCAGGGAGTCAGTATCCGGATCGAGCATCGAGATACGGCAGTAGGTCACCTTCTTCGACTCGGCGATCTTGTCGCAGAGTATCTCGAGGATCTTGTCCACGCGCAGGGCGGATGAAACAGCGATGCTGGCTTCCAGCAGGAGCTTGACTTCCTCGTCTCTGACTTCGAGTGAGCCGGCGAGCTCATCGAAGGCCCTCGCCAAGTCGCCGAGCTCGTCATGCCTGTTCAAGGCGGCAGGGGGTTCGTAACCGCCGGATCGGCCTATCTGACGGGTCGCGCTCGTGATTCCCCTGAGCGGGCGGATGAGCAGGTGATTGATGAAGACCGATACGGCGATCAGCAGGGCGAGCAGCCCCACGTTGGTAAAAATGGCATAACGGATCTGCTGGGTGCGGATGAGCCCGTCGCGCGGCCCGGTGTCGAGATAGATGCCCACCGAGGCGATTGGCAGGCCGTCGATATTGTGTAGTGGCGCCAGCATCTCGACAGTATTCTCGGTCACGTCAGATTCATTATCCGGCCCACCTTCCTCGGTTCCATTCTCCTGGTCTTCCACAAAGGTGGTCTTGTTCGTGGCGATCGGCATGATGTCGTTGCTCTCCGCCGGCTTGCCGATGGCAGTGCGGTCGCTGCTGGCGATGACAGTGCCGGAGGTCGAGGACGGACTCAATCCGAGCGCGCCGGAGTAAGAATAGACTGATATCTTTTTTACCTCGGAGTTGGTCCTGGCCAGATTGTCAATCTCGCTCTGGCAGTGCTCGGTCTGGATCCTGCCGTCGGCGCCGATCATGCCCGCCTCCATGAAGCCGGCCAGCGCCTCGGCGCGATGCATATATTCGTGATTGATAGTGGACGCGAGGTAGTTCGAGGTGTAGAAAGTCAGTAGCGCGGACAGCGCCACCACTGCAAGGGTGATGAGAATGGCCAGCCTGCCCCGCAGGCCAAGTTTAGGTTTGATACTCACCAGGTTCCGCCCCAGAGAGAGTATTACAAGTAGGACGCTGCCACGCGCCCACTAGATAATCGGCCGGGGTGGCGTTTTGCTTTAGGTGCGCTGGCCCTGGAGCTGGAAGGTTGTCGAAACTATGTGATTATGTCACTTTGCAGGGTGTTTGGACCTATAGTCCTCGATCGCTTTCTTCAGTCCGTCGGAGGCCAGGTTCGAACAGTGCATCTTTTGAGGGGGGAGGCCGCCCAGGGCATCGGCCACGGCCTTTTTGGAGATTTCCTGGGCCTCTTCGAGGGTCTTGCCCTTGGCCATCTCAGTCACCATGCTGCTGGTGGCGATGGCGGCGCCGCAGCCCAGCGTCTTGAACTTGACGTCCTCGATCCGCTCTGCGTCATCCACCTTGATGGTGATGCGCATGACGTCGCCACACTGGGGGTTTCCGACTTCGCCGACTCCGTCGGGATCCTCGACTTCGCCCATGTTGCGCGGATTCTGAAAGTGGTCCATCACTGTTTCGGTATACATTTTTCCTCCAGTCCCTTTCTAAGATTCTCAGCTGGCGGCTTCGCAGTCGCAGCCTTCTCCTGAACTGCCCGACGCGCATTGCTTCGAGCCCCTCTTGTAAACAGGTGACATGCTTCTTAACCTCTCGGCAACCTCGAAGAGGGCTTTGAGCGCGTAATCCGCATCCTCGCGGGTGTCATGCCGCGACAGGCTGATGCGGACGGAGCCGTGCGCGAGCTCCGCGGGCAGGCCCAGCGCCAGCAGGATATGAGACGGCTCCAGCGTTCCCGACACGCAGGCGGAGCCCGTCGAGACGAAGATCGGTCGCGCGTCCTGGGCTGTTGGGTATGAGAGCGAGAGCATGATCGACTCTCCCTCGATCCCTTCGATGGATACGTTGACGTTGTTGGGCAGGCGCCTGGTGCGGTGCCCGTTGAGCCTGATGTCCTCCATGTTGCTCTCGATCTGCCCGATGATGTAATCCCTGAGGGAGGTCAGCCTCGCAGCCTCGGATTCGATGTTCTTGCGGGCAAGTTCCGCGGCTTTGCCCATTCCGACTATGCCGGGGACGTTGTGGGTACCGGCGCGCCGCTTCTTTTCCTGTCCACCGCCGTGAAGCAGCGGCGTGATGCGGACACCCCGCCTGATGTAGAGGGCGCCCACGCCCTTCGGTCCGTAGAACTTGTGCGCCGAGAGGGACAGCAGGTCGCAGTTGAGCGCGGTGACATCGACCGGTATGTGACCGGCTGACTGCGCCGCGTTTACGTGCAGATATACGCCCTTCGCCCTGGTTATGGCGCCGATCTCCTCAATTGGCTGTATGGTGCCGATCTCGTGGTTGGCGTGCACCATGGTCACCAGCACCGTGTCGTCGCGGATGGCTTTTTCGACATCAGCCGGATCGACGAGGCCGTCAGCGTCGACCGGCAGGTAGGTCACCTCCCAGCCTTTCTTCTCCAGGTAACCGCAGGGCATCAGTATCGAGTGATGCTCGGCCTGGTCAGTGATGATGTGCTTCCCTTTTTCCTCCAGGGCCTCGGCCACGCCCTTGATGGCCCAGTTGTTCGACTCGGTGGCGCCGCTGGTGAAAAAGACCTCTTTCTGGTCGGCGCCGATTAGGTCGGCCACTTGCTGGCGCGCCGCCTCGATGGCCTGCTTCGCCTGTGAGCCGAAAGCGTAGAGCGTGGCGGGGCTGCCGAAATTGTCGCCCAGCCATTCCTGCATCGCGTCCAGGACCTCAGGGTCGGTGCGGGTCGTCGCCGCATTATCGAGAAATATGGCCTTGTTCATGTTCGCACACCTCTTTGCCGGTAAGGGTTAGACCGCTTTACGTATGAGGAACTTCATCTGCTCGCCGAACTCTTCCCGGCCGATGAAATCGTTGCCGGTGCCCATGCACCAGGCCGGTATATCTGCTTTTGCCCCTTCGTCGTCGGCCCAAACTTCAAGGATCTGTCCCACCCCGAGAGAACGCATGGTCTCGGCGATGCGGACGATCGGCAACGGACAGGGAACGCCGATGCAATCAAGCTTCTCCGTGACGTCGTCCTCTGGTTCTCCCGACAGGGCGCTGGCTTTTCCGGCCATTATGTCCCGCAGGCTGGTCTGGCCCAGGACGTTCTCGCTGCTGCTCTTGAGCTCGGACCAGACGCCGACCAGGCCGCAGCCGTCCTGCCTCTGACATTCGCCGCCGGCTCCGGCCGCAGCCGCGCAGCCGGTGGGAGCTACCGGACCCTGAAGCAGGGTCACGACTTCCAGGATGCTGATGCTGGCGGGGTCCTTGCCCAGCGTATAGCCGCCCGACGGCCCCCGGTTGCTTTTGAGCAGCCCGCCGCCGACCAGGATCCTCAGCACCTGTGTGAGGTACGGCAGAGGAATCTGCTGGCGCTGCGATATCGCGGAGCGGTTGACCGGGGCACCCTGCTGGTTGAGGGCTATATCCATCAGGGCCCTTATCCCGTATTCACTTTTCGATGAAATTAGCATGGACGCCTAGTTTATTAATGTATATTTGTAGAGTCAACATTAACACAACTATTTTTACCCTCAGAATGACAGGTCAAACCAGGACCGTCCGATCGGCCAGGCTCGTTCAGGCGCCGGGAGGCAGGCTGAAAACCGAGGTGAAATTCTTATGGACCTGGGCGGCCAGGGTCTCGGGCCCGACGCCACGCAGCGAGGCGACCTCATCGAGGATGAAACGCACGTTGGCGGGGTTGTTTGGCGCGCCGCGGTGCGGAACCGGCGTTAGATACGGGCAGTCGGTCTCCGTGAGCAGCAGCCTGTCAGGTATCCTGGCCGCTGCCTCACGCAGCGCTGCAGCCTTGGTGAAGGTGACGTTACCGGCAAGGGACATGAAATAACCACGCTCCGCGCATAGCTCTACATGCTCGTAGAGCGAAAAGCAGTGCATGATGACCTTCAGGCCGGAAGCGTGTTCCTCGAGCACGGCCAGTGCGTCTGATGAGGCCTCGCGGGAGTGCACGATGAGCGGCAGGTTATATTCGCGCGCGAGACCGATCTGCTGGATAAATGCGGTTTTCTGGTGCTCGCGGGGAGAGCGGTCACGGTAATAATCCAGGCCGGTCTCGCCGATGGCCACCACCCGGTTGCAGCTGGCGGCGAGTGATTTCAGCTCTGCCAGGGACTGGGCGTCGACACCAGAGGCGTCGTGAGGATGGATGCCGACCGAGGCCAGCACGTCTTCATTGTCGTTCGCATACTTTACCGCTCTGGCGCTGGACTTGAGATCTATGCCCACGGCCACGATCCAGCGGACCCCGGATTCACGGGCGCTGGCAAGGGATGCGTCCGCGTCTTCAAGGAGATCCAGGTGCGCGTGGCTGTCGACCAGCAGGGGCATTGTGCTTTCCGGCGTTGCCGGGCGCTAGACCAGCTTGGGGAAAAGGGGATCCGCTACCTCGACCTGGGCGCCGGAGAGCGCTCCTCCCCACTCCGCTTTCTCCAGGGACAGGTCGGCTGCCGCGTGCGGTTGACCCAGGCGTCTAAGCATCTCACCCGCGGTTCGGGGCATGAACGGGTGCAGGAGCAGGGCGCAGACACGCAGTCCCTCGACCAGGTTATAAAGAACGTCGAGCAGGCGATCCCGATCGGCTTCGTTCTTGGCCAGCGTCCAGGGTGCGCTGTCTTCCACGTACTTGTTGAGCGCACGCACGAAGCGCCAGATCTGATCCAGGCAGGTGCTCAGGTCCGCCTGGGCCAATGATGCGGTGGCAACGAGGCGAAGATCTCCGGCGCTAGTGGCTAATTCCGTGCTCTCAGTGGCACGCTCCGGTACACGGCCCTCGTTGTACTTGCTGACCATGGCAATCGTGCGGCTGAGGAGATTGCCGAGTTCGTTGGCTAGCTCCGAGTTGTAACGCGATTCGAAGCCCTCCATCGAAATGACGCCGTCCTGGCCGAACGACACCTCCCGGAAACAGTAGAAGCGGAAGGCATCGACGCCGTATTTGTCCATGACCTCGAAGGGGTCGATCACATTGCCCCGGGTCTTGCTCATCTTGTGGCCGCCCATCAGCAGGTAGCCGTGGACGAACAGGTGCCTGGGCAGCTCGTTCCCGGAGGCCATCAACAGCGCCGGCCAGATGACGGCGTGGAACTTGAGGATGTCCTTGGCCATCAGGTGGAAATCCGCCGGCCAGAATCGCGAGAACAGGTCCTGTTCCCGGGAGTATTGCAGGGCGGTGATGTAATTCAGCAGGGCGTCCACCCAGACATAGACGACCTGCTTTTCGTCCCAGGGTATGGGGATGCCCCATTCGAGCGAGGCGCGGCTGATGCTGATGTCTTCCAGGCCCTGCTCGATAAAGCTGCGGGCTTCGTTGAACCGGGACGCCGGCCTTACGAAGTCGGGGTGGCTGTCGAAGTAGTCGAGCAGCTGCTGCTGGTAAGCGGATAGGCGGAAGAAATAGTTTTCCTCCTCAACCACTTCCGGCACGGTGCCATGGTCCGGGCATTTGCCTTCGACCAGATCTTTTTCCGAGTAGAAAGCCTCGCAGGAGCTGCAGTAGAGGCCGCTGTAGGACTTGAGATAGATATCGCCGGCATCGTAAAGCTTCTGGATGAACTGCTGCACTCCGGCGCCATGTTCGGCATCCGTGGTGCGGATGAAGAAATCGTTGGTAGCGTCGACGCGCTCCGCCAGCTCCCGGAACTTGACGACCATCTCGTCGGCATGTTCCTGGGGTGTCAGCCCCCGCTTGCGGGCGGCCCGGGCGGCGGGATTGCCATGCTCGTCGGTCCCGGTGAGAAAGAAGACATCCTCTCCCAGTTGCCGGTGATGCCGGGCCAGGACATCGGCGGCGATAGTAGTATAGGCGTGCCCGATGTGGGGCACGTCGTTGACGTAGTAAATAGGTGTAGTTACGTAAAAAGTCTTCAAAGCATAGCCTGCCCGGCTGGATTGGCAGTAATCTTAACAGCTGTCCGGGTATAGATGAAATTGAGCATCCATGTGTCAGGCAGGCGATAGACCGCGTGTGCATGGGTTCAGGCCGGCGCAGGCATCGCCTCCTTCCTGCCACCCGTCCGGGTAAGATCCTCCATGATCCTCGAGGTGATCATTATCATCACCAGGACGACCGCGATAGCGAGGCCGTGCCAATCGAGCAGCCTGCCGGCGCCGTGGCCGCCGCCGGCAGTAACATTGTCTTCCCGGGATGCATTAAGGATGAACACGGAGCTGTCCAGTCCGGGCACAACGCTGAAACGGCTGCCGGGAATAGCGGCAGAGCCGAAGGCCTCGCGGATGCCGGCAACCATGAAGGCCTCGCCGGAGAGGCTGGCGATCCCCGCTTCAGGAGTACTGCTGGTGTACGTTGTGGCAGGCGATCCGGTGGGAGCAGCGGGCGCCGAGGTCACTGGCAGCTCTCCTGGCGTGGCAAGTGCCGGGGCCGGTAAAGGCGCCGATGGCGGCGCTACGGCTGGTGCGGGCAGCGTCGCCGGTGAGGGCTCTGCCACGGGTTCGGCATCAGCCACTGTCGTCTGAATGGCGGGCGCCGGCAGCCAGGCCAAGGGATTGAAGTAGGTGTCTCTGCCGCCGGGAAGTTTGATGCCGAAATGCAGCGGCGTCCCATCCGACAGCGCGACCAGCTCTCCCTGCTCAACCGTCTGGCCCGTCGAAACGCGCACGTCGTTCAGATGCAGGTAGGTGCTCCGGAACCCGCCGGCATGCTCGATCGAGATCGTGGAGCCCCCGCCTTCGGCGGGCGTGAATCCGCAGAAGATGACGACGCCGTCTGCGCTGGCCGATACCGGACTGCCGGCTTCAGACTGGATGTCTATGCCCCGATGGCCCCTGTCAGTAAGGCAGTCCAGGCTCCAGCCGTTTGAGATCGGCCCTGTAGCGGGCCAGATGAAATTCACGGGAGGAGGCTCGGCCGAGTCGCCGCATTGCGCGCTGACCACAGAAGCGCCAAGCCATTGAATCATTAACAGCACCGGCACCGACCACAGAACTACCCGCACGATCCATCGCGACCTCGACCGTCTCCGCATCATAACCGCCTCCACTTCCGCTTTCACTGTTGCCATATCGGACGACAGTCAGCAATTTATCATGGAGTCAAGCGATAGACAATGCGTTCAGGCTGGTCGGATGAGGATTATTCCGCAAGTTGCGGATTATTTCGAAAGGCTGCGCGCGAGACTCTTACAAGTCTTCACTCAAAGCGGCGAACGATTCCTCCACTACCGTCTGGTCGCAGAAAGGAACGGGACCCGCGGACATGATCTGGCTGGTCTCGTGACCCTTGCCGGCGATGAGTATGGTATCGCCGGGGCGTGCCATGGCCATGGCCGATTCGATGGCCTGGCGGCGGTCGGGGATGCGCTGGTACTCGATATCCGTTTCGGCGAGACCCGCTTCAGTGTCGTCGAGTATCTGTTCGGGTGGTTCGTCGTAGCAGTCGTCGGTTGTGAGCACAGCCAGGTCGGCGAGGGCGCCGGCGGTCCTCCCCATGCCGGGCCTCTTTTCACGGTCACGCTCGCCGGGGCTGCCGAACACGATGATCAGCCGGCCTTGCGTCAAGGCGCGCGCGCCGGTAAGCGCCTTGGCCAGGCCGTCTTCGTTGTGCGCATAATCGATTATGACCTCGAATGGCGCATTTATATCGACCCGGGAGAACCTGCCGGGTACGCCCCTCGATTCGCTGAGCCCTCGGGCGATGTCATCCGGGCTCAGGCCCAGAGCTGTAGCCGCCGCGGCGGCCCCCAATGCGTTCTCGAGGTTATAGGCGCCGGGCAGGTGCAGCCCGACCGGCGCGCTCCCGTCCGGAGTGAAAAGATCGAACCGGGTCTCCCAACCGGCGTACTCGATGTTGCCGGCGCGGATATCTGCCTCGGGGTTCAGGCCGAAGCGGATGACGCCCTCCCCTACCTCGCCGGCGAGCCTCTGACCGTTGACATCGTCGATGTTTATAGCGGCGGTCGGTCCCCTGGCTGGGCGCGCCCCGCCGGCACCGCAATCAAGTCCGGTAAAAAGGCGGCGTTTGGTTTCGTAATAAAGGTCCATGCTTTCGTGCAGGTCGAGGTGATCGCGGGTGAGGTTGGTGAAAACGGCGACATCGAAATCGAGGCAGTCCACGCGGTGGAGATCGATACCATGTGACGACACTTCCATGGTGGCAGCCGTGACATCCGCATCGGCCATCTCTGCCAGCAGACGCTGGAGGTCGAAAGCTTCGGGCGTCGTCCGTTTGGCGGGTGCGGTACGGTCGCCGATCCGGTATTCGATGCCACCGATCAGGCCGGTGCTCATCCCCGCCTGCCTCAGAATGGAGTCGACCATGAATGTCGTCGTGGTCTTGCCGTTGGTGCCGGTCACGCCGACCAGCGACAGGCGGTTCGATGGATGACTGTAGAATTCGGCAGCCAACTGCGCCATGGCTCTGCGAACCGATTCCACCTGTATCTGGGGCAGTCCGGCGTCATCGATCCAGCGTTCGGTGAGCAGCGCGGAGGCACCGGCGGCGCGCGCCTTCGGGATATAGGCGTGGCCGTCGAACTTGAATCCGGGAACGGCAGCGAAAAGGAAACCGGGCTTTACCTGACGTGAGTCGTAAGCCAGGCCGGTTATCTCGACGGGGGCATGGCCGGGACCGGAATCGCGGCGGATCGCATCAACGCTGACTGTCAGTTCATCAAGAAGCATCACACGGGGGACAATGCATTCCGCTCTAGGCGGATTCACCTTCTTCGACCTTTTTCTTCCGCAACAAAGGGTGATCCCATTTCTCCAGGACCATCTCCTCGCGGCAGAAATCGACAGTGACCTTGATTATGGCGACCAGTGGCACCGCCAGCAAGGCGCCGGGAAGCCCCCCGATGGTCGCGCCGCTCAACACGGCGAACATCACCCAGAGCGGGTGGACGCCGACGCTCTTGCCCATGATCTTGGGCACCAGGATGTGGCCTTCCAGCTGCTGCACGGCCAGGAACAGGAGCGCCACCACCAGCGCGCGCGTGGGGCTCACGATGAAGTAGGCCAGGATTACCGCCGGGGCTGCGCCGAGGAACGGGCCGATGAGCGGGATGACCTCGGTCAGCGCTACCCAGACGGCGATGATGAAAACGTAGGAGCCGGCGCCTCCATAGAAGGCGATGATGCCGCCCATGATCCCCATGATAGTCGAAATCAGGAGTTGTCCTCTCAGGTAACTGCCCAGAGCCGTCTGCATGCGGCCGAACAGGTGGACGGCGTCCTCCTGGAACTGCGGCGGGAACAGCCCTTTGATCACCTGGCGCAGTCTGCGGGCGTCGATGAGCATATAGATGCTGATGACAACGACCAGGAAGGCGTTAAGGGCCGTATTGAACAAAAGCTCCGCGAAGCTGAGAGCGCGCGTGGCGATCTCCTCGCCGCCCGACGCCAGTCTGGAGGCGACATCGCCGGGCGTGATATCGGGTTTGTAGGGCAGGTCCAGTTCGTTGAACCACTTCTGGATGTCACGCACGAACGACTCGGTCCTGGTCGTGTACTCCGGGATCTGGTCGATCAGGTAGTTGAGTTCCGAGATGACGTTGGGGATGATGAGGGCGATGAAGCCGGCGAGCACTCCGATGAGCAGCAGCCAGACGAGGACCACCGCCAGCACCCGGGGGAACCGCAGCTTGTCCTGCAGCAGGCTGACCGGCTGGTCGAGCACGAAGGCGATGATGGCCGCCAGCACGAACATGATGATGATGGTGCGCAGGACGCTGACGAACCACAGCCCCAACAGCAGCGAGACGGGCAGCAGCACATACTGCGCGTACCTGGAGACCAGGATCTTTTCTTTCAGCCGCGTCATGAAGCCGTATCGTTGCCCGAGGCGCCGCCCTCCTCACCGGGTGATACTGACACACCCGAGGGCCATTTCTCCAGCGAGACGCGCGGTCTGAAAAACACGTAGAGCTCGTGTACCAGCGCGACGATCGGCAGCGCCAGCAGCATGCCGGCGATACCGAAGATATTAGCTCCCGCGAGTACGGCGAAGATGACGACCAGCGGATGCACTCCCACTGCCTGCCCCATGATGTTGGGCACCAGTACGTGTCCCTCGACCTGCTGGATGAACACGAAGACGATGACCACCGCGAGCGATGCCCAGGGCGAGGCGAAGAACGCGATAATAACCGGCGGCGCCGCCGCGAGGATTGGACCTATATAGGGGATGAATTCCATAAGCGCAGCCCAGGCTCCGAAGAACACCGAGTACTGTGCGCCCTGCGGCCAGACGCCGATGGCGCCCAGAAACCAGATGCCCAGGCCGGAGCTCACGCCGATCAGCAGGCTGAGCAGAGCCTGCGCCCGGACCCAGTGCGTGACTGCCTCCTCGCTGCGCCTGAT
>Ga0172371_10001178_pt1 | contig 41318 bp, 30 predicted proteins | sample Lak12m_FD_114543 | JGI IMG/M metagenome (GOLD analysis project Ga0172371, IMG submission 114543) | Freshwater microbial communities from Kabuno Bay, South-Kivu, Congo - kab_022012_12m | ecosystem: Environmental > Aquatic > Freshwater > Lake | place: Democratic Republic of the Congo: South-Kivu... | reverse complement strand
GCTACTGAATCTGCAGCCATTGAGTTTGAATTGACGAAAACCGCAGCAGTAACTATTAATCTTAATAACCCACTGGGTCAATCGGATGCAATTATTACCAATGTCTTATTAAATGCCGGGAAACACAGTTTTAATATTGATTTGTTAAAATATACATCGGGGATATATATCATTAGGCTTCATGTAGGAGCAAATTTTTTCTCCGGCAAAATATTAATAATCAAATGATCTGGTATGGTAAAGAATGATTAAATGTATCATAGACACAGAACTTTCTCATATTTAACACTACATTCCATAAAAACACCACAATGCCACGCCATCCAAAAGTTTATTGCAATCAGTTTCATGTTCTTTATGTGTTCTAATTTTTTGAATGGTCAAGCTCTTCTTAAATACCCCAATAACCAAACAACATTTTACGATGGAAATGGGAATTTAGGAATAGGAATCACTAACCCATCTGCGAAATTGCATTTATACTCCGTTTCTGGTTTCTTATCACAGCCGATGTTTAAAGCCGAGATTCGTAATAGTTACGGAGTGGAATTAGCCGCAATTCAACATTTAGTGACCATTGGAAACCAAAACTTTGGGATTTATCAAACACATCAGCAGGGTACCGTTTTACTAAATTATTTCCAGGACCCTATTAAAACAGGGAATTTCACATTAAAAACTGGTTCTAACAGTACCGCGGTAATTAAACTTGATCCGGTAGTAAACAGCTTCGATTTTGTTTTTGATCCCGGACAACCTCCCAGCGATCCGGTAACACCCTTATCTGTTAATATTTCAGGGATCAGGGTGCGAACTGACCTGGTTACTGACAATTTTCAAATGATTACAGGGGCCGGGGCAAATAAAATTATGGTCAGTGATGCAACGGGGAGGGCTATCTGGACAGATCCTCCAAGTGGAGTAGCTCAACCATGGTTAGTGACTAAAAACAGGGATATTGTATCGAACAGGGAGTATCATTATATCGGGATAGGAACGGAAGAACCAAAGAAAATGCTTGATATTTTTCATTCAGACCCGCAAGGTGGAATATCTGTTACTCAAATGCTGAATGATAATGAAAATGGCAGTGAAATATCTTTTCACAAAAATACAGAAGAAAGTATTATCCATCAATTTTCAATGGGGCACGGTTACTTTGACAGCCGGAGTTCGTTTTTTATCTGGAGTCATCTTGATAATAATGGGGAAGGGAAAACAGAACTCTTTATGGATGTTAGCAACGGCATGACCGGTATTGGAACAGAATGGCCAAGTGCGAAGCTGGAGGTTGCCGGTGATATGATAGTTCAAACAAAGCTTGGAGTAAATTGCGTACCCCCTGATGATGATTTGTATAAATTATTCGTTGAAGGTGGGATTGAAGCCCGGAAAATAAGGGTAACCACCCATGATTATCCGGATTATTGCTTTAAAGATGACTACACATTGATGCCTCTTCAGGATTTAAGAAAATTCATAGCATTGTATAAACATTTACCCGACGTACCAACCGCACAGGAAATTGAGAAAAATAACGGGGTTGAACTTGGTGAAATGCAAACAATTCTCCTGAAAAAAGTTGAAGAACAAACCCTCTATATTCTCGATCTGCAAAAGCAAATTGACGAATTGAAAACGCAAATGGGGAAGTTGATAAGCAAATAAAGGAGGAATAGAGTATGAAACTATTTTTGAAAATTCTTTTCATCGCGATACTCTTTACATTGACTGTATTTTCTTCCTTTGGACAGTATGTGACCCTTGAGGGCAGGCAGTTTAAAGATGAACATGACAGCAATTTTTACCCGGTGGTTTGCAATTATATTGTAAATCATTTTTACATGTCAGATCCAGCATTCTATGATACCGCATCATTATTTTTTACTCCTGACAGCGATGGTTGGGAAATTCAATGCGATGGAACATCAATTTGTGACTCACAATTTTATCATAATTTTTTGGAAATAAAACATATGAATTTTAATACCATTCGGCTGTTTGGTATAACACCGGTTTATAAATGTCTTGAACCCTTATCGGTAGGCGAGTATTGTGGATTTAGAATTGCAGCTTCTCATCGTTTCCCATACATTTATCCTGATTCGATTTATAAACATCTATATCCAATAAGGTCACCATTTAATTCAGATTCAATAGTTCAACGGATGTTTTACTTAATGGACAAAGTGCTTGTACAAGCAAATCATGCAGGATTAAAGGTAATTTTACTTGCAGCAGGAATGAAGGGCAAATTTTATCCTGAACTTGATACGATATATTATCCGGAATGGCTCTCAACCCTGGCATATCATATTGCCAATGAAAGCCCCCAGGAGGCCCGTGATGCTATAATGGCCTACGATTTGCTAAATGAACCTTATAGTTCGAACCAGACCGGATATCCTTGGGGTGGATCGGCTCATTCCAAAAGAGCTGTCTGCAACCGGGTCGCCAACTGGTATAATGCTATAAAAACTATCGATCCCGCTCACCTTGTCACCATGGGCGCCGGTTCGGCAACCGAAATCACAAAATATGACCTAAACGTCATGAAGCTCGACTTTGCTTCACCCCATTACTATGCCAGAAAATTTCCTTCGTATGAGTTGGATTCTTTAAAAGTGCTGGACACTTTATATTCATCAGACTCTATTACGAAAAGGCTTGATGCAATGGTGAAACGTTATCATGGAAATCTGTATTGGCTATGCAAAAATTCGGTGATGCCTTTTATTATTGGTGAGACAGGTTTTGCAGCTCAGGATACCATATTGTCATCCGCAACAGGGACGGATGGGGACACTTTACAACAGAGACAATATGCTGAAATTACCCAACGTATTACGAGAAATTGCCTTGGGAGCGGGTATAGTTGGTGGAAATATCAGGATTCTTATTGGGGAGATGATGAGTTTGAAGATTATTTGGGACTGCTCAGAAGGGGAATTTGTAACCCCCCTTGCGATTCCCTTGAAAAACCGGTGGTAAAGGCCTTTATGAATTTTGATCCCAATTTTCCTCCGGGTACATGTACTCCACCTGATAATTATTTTAATCTCTTCAATCACCCGGATTCCTGTCCTAACATCATTCACGGAAATGTAAATGATGATTATGGTAATCCAATTAAGGATGTCGTGGCTAATGGGAGTACATTTTTATATATTAATGATGTAAACAAGCAACCAATTTATGACATTCACTATACATTCAGTGACAACTCAGGGAATTTTAAAATTATTCCTTATGATTATGTAGGTCAACAAGAAAGAAATATTATCGAATCATTGTGGATTTCCGCCCCGGGTTGCACCAGAATATTCAAACAACATCAGGATTCAATTCCAATTTGGAATCCACTGATAGATAGTGCTAATTATATTTTAACCCAAAAACGCTGGGACTATGATGGGAAAATTGATAATACAATCATTCAATCGGATGAGCCGGCATTTTTGCAGGGATGGAATTCATTATCATTGACCGATATAATGTTGGAAACAAGTTCAGAGCTAACAATTAGTGCACGCGATAATATTGAGATCAACCACGAATTTGAAGCATATCGTCAGGGTGATGAGATTCTTATTGAATGTGTCCCGACTTTTCCAATTTGCAGCGATTTTGACCCTGTTTTTAAAACATCCTCGTTGGTTGGAGCAAATTATTTTTCCGGTAATAAACATTCAGAAATCGAATTAAGTTTTCTTTTATCAAAAGATGTCTTTGACTTCATAGTCTTTCCCAACCCGGGGAGTGGTTTATTTACAGTAAGCGTTACCAATCAAGATCCTATAAAAGTCGAACTCGATGTTGAAATTATCAATTTTCTTGGTATAAACGTATTTAATATGATGACAAAAGAAACTACCTTTGATATTGATATTTCCGCATTTCAAAAAGGGATCTATTTTATAAAAATTTCAACCTATACTGATTCCAAAACACAAAAACTAATTCTTCAATAATATCATCATGAAAAAAATACTTTTTCCTGTTTTTATCCTGATACTTTGGGAAATCTTCATCCACAATCCCGTCAACGCCCAAACTGTTTTCTGGTCGAATCATGTTGGAAGCGACCTTGGTGATTATGGAAGTTCAGGGGTTTGCGACGATCAGGGAAATTTTTATTACGCCGGGGAGTTTTATGGTTCGGTTTGTTATTTTCAAACTAATACCTTGGTAAGGCAGGGCATAAACGATCTTTTTCTTGTAAAATATGACCCTTCGGGAAATGAATTATGGGTTCTTCGCATCGGAGGCGAAAATGAATTTTCTCCTGAACACATTAGGGTATATTATAATAATATTTCTAAAAATATTTTCATTGTCGGAAGTTTTTCAGGAACCGCAAGCTTCGGTTCCTGCAATCTGACTTCCGGCGGCGAAGCGGATATATTTCTGGCGAAATACGATCCTAATGGCAATTGTATGTGGGCTAAAAAAGTCGGCGGGACCGGATATGATGGATCAGCTAAAATTGCTTTTGACAAGAATGGAAATATTTTTATGTGCGGAACGGCCTCTTCAACAGCCAATTTTGATGGCTTTGTTGTCGCCAAAGGAGGATTTCTGGCAAAATTTGATGCGGATGGAAATTGCCTCTGGGCAAAAAATAAAATTGCATGGGCTCCTACTTTCAATTCTCAAATTCAACTGGGTGGTCTCAAAGTATCTAATTCAGATATTTTTTTAGGTGGATGCACACAGGTTGATGCTACAATCACAATAGATACGCTGGTAATTTCGCATAAAGGATTTTACAGTAGCCTGATTTGCTGTTTTGATTCAACCGGAACTGCAAAATGGATACGTGAAGGAATATCCATGATGACAATTTCAATTTCAGATATTGTAATCGATGAAAAGGGGAATTTATTCCAGGCTGGTTATTTTAAAGATTCCATAAATTTCAATGGTAATATAATCACATCAAGCCCCGGGAAACGTGAAATATTCCTGGTTAAATATGACAAAACCGGACAATTCAAATGGGCACGGAAAACCAGTGGCGGATCTTATGCTGAAGCGTTCGACCTTACAAATACGAAGGACGGCAATATTGTTGTTGTCGGGCACTTTGCCGGTTCACTTCATTTTGACAACATCCAGGTTCAATCCTTAAGTAATGAAGATATGTTTATAGCCGGTTACGATAGCCTGGGAAGCTGCCTTGGGGTATCCCACTTTGAAAATGGTTATGGAACGGGTGTTTGTGATGACAATGAAGGAAATTTATTTTTTACCTTTCTTTTTAATCCAACAACAACGATTGGTTCAACATCTTATAGCTCCTATGGCGGAACAGATATTATTTTAGCAAAATATTCCGCCATCACGGGTATTGAAAAGAGAAAAAGCGTCAATCAAGACCAATTGAGCATTTACGCCAACCCCACCACCGGCAAATGCACCATCACCATCCCCGGCGAATTTGAGCATGAGAAACAGCTTACCCTGCAGGTTTTCGATTCACAGGGCAGACTTGTGCAACAGACGCCGGTGGAAATAACCGACGGGAAAATAAAACTGAACATTGAAGCGCAGGCAAAGGGAATGTATAACGCCATCCTTAGTAATGGCAAAAAGAGTTATTCAGGGAAGATAATTTTCAAGTAGCCCTTAACCGCATTTCGAATACCCGCAACTCTTGCATACCAGGCATCCTTCCTGGTAAACCAATCCATTCTGGTCGCTGCATTTCGGGCAGGCATGTTCCGCGGCTTTGGTTCCGTCGGGGATGAATTTCTTAAGCGCCCGCTCGATACCGTTTTTCCAGGTATTGATGGAATCGACTTCGAAATGAAGTTTGGAAATGATGTTGACCACGAAGGGCAGCGGCATGCCGTGCCGTAAAATTCCCGAGATCAGCTTGGCATAATTCCAGTATTCCTTGTTAAAGGATCGCGACAAGGCCTCAATGGTGATCTTGTAACCCTGGCGATCTTCGAATTGGAAGTCGTACCGTGATTCAGAACCATCAGGCCGGGTCTTCACGATCCAGCCTTTCTGTACCCAGGCCGGAACCCAGAAATCTTCAGCAACCCCGGTGAAAATCTCATAGGGACGACCATTCAGAATTCCGACAACTGCAACCCATTTATCATGATCGTTCTGAAAGCGAACGATTTCGGCCTCTAATCGGTCGGGTCGGTGCGGCGCCTTGGTTTCAACGAATTCATCGCTTTTTTCCTTCTTTTTGGTATCCTTTGCTTCACTGTTTACAAGGACGCCGGAACGGGACCCGTCACGGTAAACGGTCATTCCTTTGCATCCGACCTTCCAGGCTGTTTCGTAAATGGTACTGATCATCTCTTCTTTGGCATCGTTCGGAACATTGACGGTTACGCTGATGGAGTGATCCACCCATTGCTGCACGGCGCCCTGCATTTTGACCTTGGCGACCCAGTCGACATCATTGGCGGTTGCCTTATAAAACGGAGATTGTTTGATGATCCCTTTCAGATCCTTTTCCGGCATATACGACACCTCATCAACGTTATATCCGTTTATGATAAGCCAGGTCACAAAATTATGATGGAATACGTGGTACTCTTCCCAGGTATCACCCACTTCATCCTTGAAGGTGATGGTTACATTTTTATCGTTGGGGTTGACCTTGCGGCGACGCTTGTAATTCACTGCAAACACCGGTTCGAGCCCTGAAGTAGTCTGGGTGAGGATACTGACCGATCCCGTCGGGGCGATGGTGAGCATAGCGACATTCCGTCGTCCGTAAACGGCCATATCCGAATAAACATCAGGAGCTGCAGCCTTCAGCCTTTGAATGAAAGGATTGTTTTTCTCGCGTTCCGTATCATAGATCGGAAAGTGCCCGCGTTCTTTGGCCATGGTAACGGACGAACGGTATGCTTCTATGGCGAGGATCTTATGTACCTCGACCGAAAAATCTGTCGCATCATCCGATCCGTACCTTGTTCCAAGGGCAGCCAGCATATCGCCTTCAGCGGTAATGCCGAAACCGGTTCTGCGCCCCTGGATGGCTTTTTTCTTGATATTCAGCCACATGTTCCGTTCCCTGACTTTGATCTCCTCCCCTTCGGGGTCCTTTTCGATTTTTGCCAGAATGCGATCGATCTTTTCCAGCTCCAGATCGATGATATCATCCATGATGCGTTGTGCTTTATGCACATGCGAAATAAAGAGCCCGGAGTCGAAACTTGCTTCGGTGGTAAATGGTTTATCCACGTAATTGTAAAGGTTTATGGCCAGGAGCCGGCAACTGTCATAGGTACAGAGCGGGATCTCACCGCAGGGATTGGTTGATACCGTGCGAAAGCCAAGATCGGCATAGCAATCGGGAATGGATTCATGTATGATGGTATCCCAGAAAAGGATGCCGGGTTCAGCCGATTTCCAGGCATTGTGAACGATTTTGCCCCAGAGGTCGCGTGCCCTGACCGGCTGTTTAACGGTCGGGTTCTTCGAGTCAACCGGAAAGCGTTGAACAAATTCTGTGTCATTCACCACGGCTTCCATAAATTCATCGGTGATCTTCACAGATATATTCGCTCCGGTTACCTTTCCGGTCTCAAGTTTTGCATTAATAAAATGTTCCGCGTCAGGGTGTACTACCGAAATACTGAGCATCAGGGCGCCACGGCGACCTTCCTGTGCCACTTCCCGGGTTGAATTTGAATACCGTTCCATGAAAGGGACGATACCGGTTGAGGTGAGGGCGCTGTTTTTGACTTCACTGTACTTGGGGCGGATGTGCGACAGGTCGTGGCCCACCCCTCCCCGGCGTTTCATCAATTGAACCTGTTCTTCATCGGTTTTCATGATGGCGCCATAGGAGTCGGAAGCCCCTTCGTTGCCGATAACAAAACAGTTTGACAGGGATCCGATCTGAAAATCGTTGCCTATTCCTGCCATGGGACTTCCCTGGGGAACGATGTATTTAAAATTCCGCATGAGTTCAAACAGTTCATCCTCGCTCATCGGATTGGGGTATTTCAATTCAACGCGGGCAATTTCGCGTGCGATCCTGCGGTGCATATCATCAGGAGTCAATTCAAATAGATGCCCTTCGGAATTTTTAAGTGCGTATTTATTGGCCCATACATTCGCCGCCAGACTGTCTCCCTGGAAATATTCCGTGGATTTCTCAACCACCTCTGCAAACGAATATATTTTTCGTGCAATTTCCTCTGTTTTCGTTTCTTTCATTTCCAATACTTCAACCGTAATTTTCGGCCGGATCCTTTTTGACAGTACATCATTGTAATAGTCTGTTTTAAGACCGGTTTCCTTGTTTTCAACCGTGATTTTTTCCATGCATGAACAGGATTGACTGCTATGTTCTGACTTTATTAACTGATTGTTCTTTCGAACGTTCCAATAAATTGTCGGGAGAATATTTTATGCAGCAATATACAACGAACAAAGGATTTCGCTGAATTTAGTTATTAACACAATAAGACAGCCGGAGGGTAAACGACTGAATTAAAAAAACATATACTTTGATAATTCAGTTAAGCCGCATTTTAACCTTATTTCAACGATTCCTCCGCTGTCCAGATCAACTTTTTCCCAAAACCGAGACGATTGTCGGTCATTTTAATAAAATCTGGGTCCAGGGTCCAGAGATATAACCCGGGAACCAGCCGGGCATATGGAAACCGCTTCAGGTAGGCTGACCTTCCCGCGGCCAATCCACTGCCTTCGAGGGCAGCAATGACACCTGTAAATTGTATTCCCCTGATTTTTCCCGTTACTTTAGTCTCCAGGGCGATGGCGCCTGCCACCTGATAGTTATTCCCCTCTATGACATCCCTGATGTGTCGGGTTTCACGATCAGAGCTGAAAATGAACCGGTTAAGGTCCTTCAGATAGACATAAAAACAGGTGGCACAATAGGGTTGGTTATCCCGGGCAACAGCAAGCGTTAATACATGATGCTCCCCGATAAAATCGATGATTCGCTGTTCCGGATGGTTCATGGTCAGAAATCGAGACTGAGTGAAAAATAAAATACAGGTCTCCGGATCCGGCCATCTTCTATGCCCCATGCAAGGTCGCCACGCAGGAAATAGCCAAACAACCGGGTACGTATGCCAAATCCAAAACCCTCAACGATCGGTTCTTTTTGCATTTCCACTTTGATGAATAGCGGTCCGCGCCGAATATATTGTGTAAACAACTGGTTATCAGCAGACCAGGGAGAGGTTCCTGTCCAGGCTGTACCAACATCCCCAAATGCAACAACCTGGAAATTATTGACAAAGTCAGACCTGATGGGTCTGTTAAAAAGATACCGGAAAGCAGGCCACCGCAATTCAGTGTTAAATACGAAAAAGCTGTTGCCATTCCTTATGTTCTGGTCAAATCCCCGCATGTTGGTTGCCAGGGTCTGAAAAGCATAATTCTGATCAAATGCCACAGGAGTATTGATGTTATAGGTCGGAAAAAGCCAGTTATCCACTCCTCCCAAATAATAAAGGAGTTTGTTACTCCCAAATGAGGTGGATGCTGCAAACCGGTTTGCCCAGATCAGTGTCCTGTGAACCCGCTGGTAATTCCTGAAATCCATCCCGACCACGATCAGGTTATTGCCTTCGCGATTCAACAACTGGTAATATTCACCAAAAAACTTATACCTGGTACCATGATATAGATTTAATCCCAGGTTGCGGGTATTATCATAAGTAAGTTCTCCCTTTATACTGCCCCAGACATCATGAATATCGGGTTGCTTCAGGTTTATCTGATCCGTTGATAAATATACGGCCCGGTCGTACCGTACAGAGGCTGTCCCTTTAATATTCAGGACCGGGGTAAACGGGTAGGTCGCAACATAATAGAGTTCATGGATCCGGTGCCTGACAATCGAATAGTATCCTGTTTCTTCCACTGATTTCCGGTGAAATACGATCTGGTGGTCAAGGCGATTCCTGTAATTCCCATAGCTGAACAGGTACTCGTTGTTGATCAGGCTGACATTCAGCCTCACTCCTCCGCTGATGCGGTAATCCTCCATCAGATCCGTAACGCCAACCATGAAAAGGGCATTCAACCCGGGATTGATGAAAACCGGCGACTGGCTTCCGGTAAACGGCTGATAGGCAAAATTCAGATAGGTGAAATCGATCTGGGTAACCATCTGGTCAATATAGTACTCGACATTGTAATTCAGTTGTTTGGCGTTTTTATACTTGTCAACGGTGTCCTTCCCGTTTCCTGCCTGCCGGAGGTCTTTCATGTGCAACGACTGATACAAGGCCTTCCATCGGTTAAAGGTGGTATCGGTCCCGGTTACTTTTTGCTTCCCTGACGGGGCCTGACCCGTTTGAGTTGTGTCAATCCTGGATAATATCTGGCTCATAACTTCGCTTTGCCTGACAACGCTGAAATGCTTTTTCTCACGCATTTTAAACGGCTCAACAGCCCGGAGCAAACTATCCGATCCGGTGGATCCTGCTCTTTTTTGGGTCTCTTTTGTCCGGAGTTCTTTAAAATAGGATGGTTGGGTCTCAACTTTCGAGACATGTTCCGGCAGGATCAGATCCGATGTGAACATCTTATAGTAACGGTTCTGAAAAATCACCTCCCCGATTTTAGCCCCCTTTGGTGAAACATCCTGCTCAAGAATGTTGCGTGAATAATTTGTGACAGGGTAAGTCGTGGTGAAATAACGGTAATGGGCGATGGTATCGATAAAAGCAATGGTACTGTCGTATCTGGCGAGATACCGGTTCACGATGCCATTCTGGTCACTCAGATAGCAAAAATAGTTTTCGCCATAAGGTTGAGGCTGTGTTTCATGAGCATCCATGGAGTTTGTAATACGCTGAAGTACATTGCGTTTACTCGAATAATTGTACAGGAAAAGGTCGTTATAATAATGCAGGTTTAGGATTTTCACCGGTTCATCAAACCGGATGGTATCATTATCACGGTTTGATGAAAAAATAATGTTGGCCGAGTGGTTGATAAACCTTGGATTCAGGTCGTCGTAACAATCTTTGGTGATCTGTTCATGCGATCCGGAGGCAATGTTGTAAACGAAAATATCAGACTGCCCTTTTTGCACGGCTGAAAATACCAGCGAGGTGCCATCATCTGAATAGGACATATCCAGCACCTTTTGAAAATTGACCAGTAGCTGATGTTCGTATTTTTTATCTTCCAGATTATAAAAATAGAGCCAGATTTCACCTTTCCTTTCCACCAGAAAAGCGAGGACGCTGCCACTAGGATGCCATGCGATCAGCGGATAGGAGTAATCGGGCCGATCGGCTAACCTGAATCCTCCGCGATAGATCCGTTTGTTTTTACCCGTTTCGGTATTCAGGATAAAGACCTTATAAATTCCCAGGTGATGTGTCGCGTAGGCCAGCATCGTGCCATCCGGGCCAATCTTCAGGGAATGATAGATCCGGTCGGCCTTATTTCGTTTGTTGACGATCTGTCCGGAGGGTACTGAGCGCCCGGTCTCCTGGGCTGAATAAATATCTTTATAAAACGACAGCCATTCCTGTATGATCGTATTAAAACCGACACCCAGAACATATTGAAATCCCCTTTCCACATTCCGGCTGAGCCGGGCCATGTAAACGATATTCGGGATGGAAGAAGCGCCGTATTTCATCGCGATGTAGTTCCACAATGAATGTCCTGCATAAGTGGCTTCTGCTCCGGTGAGTCCGTTGAATTTTTCTAACTTCCTGTTCAGAACGGCATCCCTCACCTGGTTTTCGATCCCGGCATCCCACGTCTTTGAAATAAATGAAATAAGGCCATTCATATACCATTCGGGTACTGAAAAAAGGGCGTTGTTCTTAATCTGCGCCCCTATTCCGGTACCATAGATCATGTTGTTCAGGATCACCTCGGCGATGCCGGCACGGATCTGCTGGTCAAAATGCTCATAGTTCCCATCGAAGAATAGTAGCACTCTCCCTCCGATGATCCTGGTAACACCTCCCGTGTTGTAATAATCCCAGTCGCCGAACAGTCCTATATTGCTCTGTTTCAGATCAGAAAGGGTATTGAAAATAATAAACTGCACCTTTTCTTCCAGATTTGACTGCAAATCGAGTTCAATCTCCTTGATGTGTTTATCGGCGTATGCTGCCGTATAAAGCGCCAGTTCTTTGCCATTCAGGTAAAAATAGGTATCAAATTTTTCGAAACGGAAATTCAACCAGAGGAAATTGCTGTATTGGACCCTGCTTTTTCCGAAAGTAAGCTGTGAACCATTGTAAAACTGTGATTGTCCCGGGCACGGAAAAAGTAGCACAAAACCCAGAATGATCCATGCTGATATCCAGATTTTATAACCTCGGTTCACGCATGTATCCTTCTCCATATCCAGTTATACAAGGGAGTTTAAATGGAGGCGCTAAGGTACGACTATTTTCAACGTGCCGGCCATATGGCTTCATTTTCGTACCTTTGCACCACTTGCTAAACACGATAACCGGATGATAAAAATTAAAAAATTCGTTTTCAATGCCTTTATGGTCAACACCTATCTTTTATCCGATGAAACCGGTGAATGCATCCTCATCGATGCTGCCTGTTACGGGCCGGAAGAAGAGTCGGAGATCAGAACTTTTGTTGCCGGCAACAACCTTAAACTTGTCCGTAACCTGAATACGCATTGCCATATCGACCATATCCTTGGAAACAGTTTCATCGCGCAGGTTTATAAGGTAAATCCCGAGTACCATGAAAATTCGGTGCCGGTATTGCTTGGCATCAGGCATATTGGAACATCCTTCGGATTTGAGATCAATCATATCCCGGAACCAAAACGTTTTCTCAAAGATAATGAGACAATTCGCTGGGGAGATTCCTCCCTCAGGGTCTTTTTTACACCCGGGCATGCCGAGGGCAGTGTTTGTTTTTACAATGAAGACCAGGGATTTGTGATCACCGGGGATGTCCTTTTCAAAGATACCATCGGACGGACCGATCTCCCTTCGGGCGATTTTGATCAGTTGATGAACAGCATCAAAACCAGACTTTTTACTTTGCCTGCAGACACTACCGTTTATCCGGGGCATGGGCCGGAAACCATGATCGGATATGAGATGGAGAATAATCCGTTCATAAGATAAATAGCGAGGTAGCGAGGTAGCGAAAGTGTGACATGATAAAACAAATCAGGAAAATTCTGGTGATCAGGTTCAGTTCGATTGGCGATATCGTACTTACCACCCCGGTGGTGCGGTGTCTGAAAAACCAGTTGAAGGATGCTGAAATTCATTTTCTTACCAAAAAGCAATATGAGCCTGTTCTCCGGGCTAATCCGAATATTGATAAGATCTGGCTTTACGATCACAATTTCAGGGAGATCATCCCCCAACTCCGGTCACAGTGTTTTGATTTCATCGCCGACCTTCACAGGAATTATCGTTCCTTTGTGGTTAAAGGAATGGTCAGGGCCGACTCGTCATCATTCCCGAAATTGAATTTCAGGAAATGGCTCACGGTCCGGTTCAAAATGAAGGTACTCCCCGATATCCATATTGTTGACCGGTATTTCAATGCCGTTACATCATTGGATGTTAAAAATGACGGGCATGGGCTCGATTATTTCATTCCCACCGAAGACGAAATAGCGCCAGCCAGCCTGCAGGAATCCCATCACCAGGGATTCGTTGCGATTGTAATCGGGGGTAAGCATAATACCAAGATTTTCCCATCGGATAAAATTGTGGAAGTCTGTAAAGAACTTTCTCAACCGGTTATTCTGCTGGGCGGAAAAGATGACCGCACGCGCGGGGAGCAGATTGTCAGCTCGACCGGACCTATGGTTTTCAATGCATGTGGCATATATAATATTAACCAGTCAGCATCGCTTATTCGCCAATCCAGCGCTGTTTTAACGAACGATACCGGGCTGATGCATGTTGCCGCGGCTTTCAGAAAGCCCATGGTTTCGGTTTGGGGCAACACGATCCCGGCATTTGGAATGTATCCGTACCTGCCCGGGGAATTAAGTCCGGATTCAATGATCGCGGAAGTTAACGGCCTGAAATGCCGACCCTGCAGCAAAATTGGCTTCAGTGAATGCCCCAAAAAACATTTTAAATGCATGAAAGAGATCCTGGTAGACCCTATTGTTGATTTTCTCGGGCGGGATGAGGGATGCGGGATACGGGATGCGGGATGAGGGATTAGGGATGGGCGATGTAGCTTATAAAGTGTAAATCTAAAATCTAAAATTTTATGTTCTTTACGGACACACATACGCATCTTTACGTGGAGGAGTTTGACAACGACCGGAATGCGGTGATGCTGCGGGCGCAGCAGAACAATGTGTCTCGTTTGTTTTTGCCGGCAATTGATTCAAAGTATCATGACAGGATGCTTCTGACGACTGGAAAATATAAAGATCTGTGTTACCCGATGATGGGGTTGCACCCGACATCGGTCAAAGGAGATTACCTGAATGAGTTGGACATCGTATCAGATCACCTTGCAAGGCAGGAAATGAAATTTTATGCCGTTGGCGAAGTAGGGATAGATCTCTACTGGGACAAAACCCATGAATCGGAGCAGCGCATTGCATTCAACCGGCAACTTGATCTTGCCATCACATATGACCTTCCGCTGGTGATCCACACCCGGAACTCCATGGACATTGCACTCGGCATGGTGGAAGCTAAGCATCATCCGAAACTTCGTGGCGTTTTTCATTGCTTCAGCGGGAATATTGCACAGGCTGAGAGGGCTATCGGCCTGGGATTCATGATAGGGATCGGTGGAGTGGTGACCTATAAAAATTCCGGATTGCAGACCGTGGTCGCACATACCGGACTCCATCACTTTTTACTTGAAACCGACGCCCCCTGGCTGACACCGGTACCCCATCGGGGTCAGCGGAACGAACCATCTTATATTCCCGTCATTGCTCAAAAAATTGCTGAAATTAAAAATATAACTTTGGAAATGGTTGCGGAAACGACGACGGCAAATGCGCTGAGGGTGTTTGGTGTTCAGTAAACAGGGGGACAAGTGACCAGGGGGACAAGTGACCAGGGGGACAGGTGACCAGGGGGACAGGTGACCAGGGGGACAGGTGACCAGGGGGACAGGAGACCAGGGGGACAATTGGACAGGCGGAAGGATTTAACATGTTAATTTTAAATTATGATAGGAAAAACCAGTATTCTGGTCGTTTATACAGGCGGGACCATCGGTATGGTGCAGGATCCGAAGACAATGACCCTGAGGCCATTGAACATTGACATATTGTACAAATATCTCCCCGTACTTGAGAATTTCAACTGTACAATCGATTTTTACACATTTGAACCGTTGCTCGATTCATCAAATATGAATCCGGCCTTCTGGATACACCTTGCCGCCGTGATCGAGGAAAAATACGAAGATTATGATGGATTCGTTGTACTGCATGGTTCTGACACTATGGCCTACACGGCATCGGCATTAAGTTTCATGCTCGAGAATTTGAACAAACCAGTCATATTTACCGGTTCCCAGCTTCCCATCGGCATGGTACGAACCGATGGCCGTGAGAATTTCATCAACTCAATTGAGATTGCCGCCGCGAAGGAGGTCGACACCCCGGTAGTACCCGAAGTTGCGATTTGTTTTGAAAACAAACTTTACAGGGCCAACCGTACTTCAAAACTCAATGCAGAAAATTTCAAAGCCTTCGTATCAGGAAACTATCCCCTGCTGGGCGAAGTCGGCGTTCATATTAAATACCATCACAACCTGATCATGAAACCCAATTTTAAGAAATTGCGGGTTTTAAAATCGTTGGATGAAAACATCGCAATCCTGAAATTATTCCCGGGTATTTCTCAGCATGCAGTGGAGTCGATTCTTAATACCAAAGGACTCAGGGCCGTGATCCTGGAAACCTTTGGAGCCGGTAATGCTCCCACCGTTCAATGGTTTCTTGATCTTCTGCAGCATGCTGTTGAACGGGGCATCGTGGTCTTCAATGTAACCCAATGCAAAGGCGGGGCCGTGGATATGGAGAAGTATGAAACCGGTGCCGGGTTAAGCAAGATCGGCGTGATCGGTGGTTCCGACATTACCACTGAATCGGCTGTAACCAAGCTGATGTACCTGCTTGGTTGCGGTTATTCGACCGAAAGTGTGAAACAACTGCTGCAAACATCCCTACGCGGTGAGATGACAGTTTGAGAAATCAATAAATTTAATACCTTTGCACCCCATTACAATGAGCAATGAAGAATGAAGAATGAGGAATAAACGGTTCAAATGCACTAATCGTAATCTATTCCCCCATTATTGTTCATTGTTCATTCCTCGTTGTTCATTGTTCATTCCTCGTTGTTCATTGTTTTTCTGGAGAGGTGTCCGAGTGGTCGAAGGAGCACGCCTGGAAAGTGTGTGTACGCCAAAAGTGTACCCTGGGTTCGAATCCCAGTCTCTCCGCAACCGATAAAACCCGCCGACAGGCGGTTTTTTTATTTTGGAAAAAACCGAAAACTTGTTTTCGTGTTTTTGGAAAAAGAAAAAAACGGCCACGCAGTGGACGGGTTTTTGAGGTTTGGCGCCACACCAAAAGGCGATCATGAACGAAGTGAATAATCCCAGTCGTCTCTCCGCGAAGTTGCCAGAACGTCACCTGATAAGTGTTACCGTACCTTTAGCAGCTATTTTCACTCCCCTGTGTTCAGGAATCTCAAAAACGGCACTCCAGGCATAGACTCCTTCGGGGCAGAGCTCTCCGTTCAAAGTACCATCCCACCCTATTAGCGGATCACCGGTTTGAAAGGTCATTTGCCCGTAACGGCTAAAAACCAGTAACCTGAATGTGGTAAAGGTTATATTGGGTGGTCCGACCGGCCTGAAGAGATCGTTCAACCCATTTCCATCCGGAGTGAACGCATTAGGAAAATAAACCGGAATAATTGAATCCTGGCAATTTTTCAGGACGATCATAGAGGAATCGGACCCTGTGCATCCGCCGGGAAGGGTGTATGTGTATGTCACGAGGTGAGGCCCCAACGAATCATAATCCGTGTCAACGGTTTCAGTATTGATACCGTCAACGGAATAATTCCCACCCGTGGGTGTACCTCCTGTCAGGGGAAAGTCCCCTGTTGATTGACATACATTAGGCGTGACAACAAGGATCACAGAGGGAACTGTATCGTTTGTGATGGTGAGATCGAGTGTTGAAACGGGTCCGTCGCCACATTGTGAATCATGTCCGTAAACGGATAAAGTACCTGAGGTGGCCGAAGAGGTAAAAGTGAGATACACCACGCTATCACCACCACCGATGATTACGCCGCTACCGGAATAGCCCCAGATATATCTTTCAGCATCCCTTATCCGGGGTATTGAATATTGCATGGCCCCGCTTAATACGCAAACCAATTCCGGGCCAAGGATATTTCCGGCGCTGCCGGGTAAACGGTGCAATGAAAACGGGACAGGTGGCACTGCATCTCGTTCAACATACCACCACGAATTGACCGAGTTAACATCCCCAACCGTATCATTCCAAGTATGGCAACCACTCCCGGTGATACAACCGGAAATAGTATCTACCGTACCTCCGGAGATCTGGCTGTCGTCCCAGAAAATTTTGATTTGTGATCCCGCCGGCCTGACCTGCGAAACAATAAAACCATTATCATTATACTCAATGTCGTACAATGGCATATGGGTTAGACCATTCAGGCAGTTAACTGTGGCAAGAAGGGCTTTGCCGCCATCCACAGGATTTCCATGGTTATCATGGCCATCCCAGTGAACAAGGTTATATCCGCCCGGACCCGGATTTGCCAATACTGCCGCCACCAGTTTCACATCTTCAGGATCAGCTCCCGGTGAAGGATTTAATTCGATGAGGATTTCCACGATACCATCTTTGACCACTCTGATTCCAAAATCAGCGCTTCCGGTGGTGCAATCAGTCGTGATCAACACAGGCAAAAGGATCCCGGTATTTACTTTTGCGGTAGGAAAAAGGAGACTGTCGGGATCATTCACAAAAATTTTATACTTCGGATAAGTATGAAAGCCTATTATCGACTTGCGGTCAGCCTTTATATCTCCTGAGTTTATACAACCTGTTGCATTGCTTGAAACAGTAAAAGCCCCTCCGACGATCCCGTTGAAATTGACCTTGGTCACAATACTGTCATCAGACAGTATCATCATGGTCCCGTAATAGCGATGGTATGTTGGAGGAGTTTCAACATGCAGACAGTAAAACTGCCAGGCTTTTGACCAGATTCTGCCGCTTGCCGGGCGCCCCGTTCCATCCATAACAGTAATGTCAAAAAAACGGAAGGCATGCAGGTATTCATCAGAATTCCAGGATCCTGGTGGATAATAAAATTCAATATAGTAATCGCCTGTTGCCCCGGGGACGAGTTCAAGCCAGGGATATCCCCCGGGAACAGGACCTGCCATGGCCTGGGAATATGATTCGATATACCCGGTCTGACCTGCAATGGGAACATAGAAAGGGCCATATACAATGTTCCCGGAGGGGTCCTTGATCCGGAATTCCATATCTCCGGAATAAGTGGACCAGCCGGATTGGAAAACTTCTCCAAAACCAAACCGGATCCGTTCCGATGTACTTGCAATGGCAATATTGATACGGTATTCGGGAGAAGCATCGTAGAAACCGAAATCATTCCGATACTTATCGATCACGATCGAACCCTGTATATTGGAAAGCGGCATGATCTCTTTGGTCCCTTCCGCGTATATCCTGAAAAAGGCCAATTCCAGGATAAGAAAAAGGCAAAAAATGTAACATTTTATTTTCCGGATCACGCTCACTTTTCCGGGTTTAACAATGCTGTTAGGACAAATTTAGCAATTCTTTATATATGACAGGATTTTTATATTACTTTTGTTTAAAAGGTTGAATTCATGAAGAGAACACTACTTTTCATCATCCTTTTATCTGCCTGTGAATTTGCATGGCCACAATGGCGGCAAACACAAGGTCCTGTTGGGGGAACAATTTTTGGGATATCCATCGATGGAGTGAAGGTATATGCCGGAACTTCTGCCGGGGTCTTTTTATCGGAGGATGAAGGACTCAACTGGATTTCAAAGAATGACGGGTTCCCCGGTGTACCGGTTCATTCTGTCGCGGTAAATGGAACCACCATATTCGCAGGAACTTACAGCATGGGGATTTACCGGTCTTCCGACAGTGGTACGACCTGGACAGCCTGCAACACCGGATTGACCAACCAGAATATCCACTGCCTGGCTTTTGCCGGAGGTGTGCTCCTGGCTGGCACCGATGCAGGATTGTTCATCTCTCCGGATAACGCGAATAGCTGGGACCAGGCAAACACCCTCCCGGGAAATTCAAAGGTTTACGCGCTGGCTTTAACCGGAACCTCAGTCTATGCCGCCACGTATGGAGACGGAGTTTACCATTCCTCAGATACAGGAACCACCTGGAACTCAATGAATACGGGCCTCACCAACCTGAACATCCTGTCTCTCGTAATTCATGGCGATGATGTATTCGCCGGGTGCGACGGCGGTGGTGTTTTCAGATTGTCAGGCAATTCATGGGCAGAAGTAAGCAACGGTTTGCCCGGCCAGGCTAAAATGAAATCATTATCTGCATCAGCAAACGGGATCTATGCCGGGACAGACGGCTGGGGTATTTTCAGAACTATTGATGATGGTATCAATTGGCTGCCGGTCAATCAGTATCTGACCAATCCCGACATCAACTGCATGACAGCCACTCCGGTCAGGGTTTTCGCGGGAAGCAACGGCGGCGGGATCTTTTATTCATCAAACCAAGGTGAATACTGGATCCCGGCAAACCAGGGAATGGTAAATACCAGCATCCGCGGACTGGTGATCAGCGGTGCTGAAATGTTCGCCGGCACATGGGGCGCCGGGATCAGTTATTCAAAAAGCAACGGTTACGAATGGACCCCCATGAACAATGGCTTGACTTGCCCCTATATCTCATGCATCGTTAAAACAGAAGATCTTCTGTATGCCGGTACCATGGGGTCAGGACTATTTATGTCATCTGATAATGCAAATTCATGGTCCCCGGTTAACAACGGAATATTAAATCCATATACCTCGTCCATTGCGAACGATGGCCACAAACTTTTTACAGGTACACAGGGAGGCGGGATCTATTTCTCCTCCGATGCCGGAAACCATTGGTCGGCCATAAATAACGGCCTGACCAATCTTAACATTACTTCGCTGGCGATATCAGAAGGAAGGGTATTTACCGGTACCCGGGGAGGAGGGATCTTTGTATCAACCGACGACGGGAACAATTGGCAACCCTGCAACAACGGTTTGACCGGGAAACAGATCAATACTGTAATTGTTCACGACACAGAGGTATTCGCCGGGACTTCCTCTGGGGTTTTTCATTCAAATGACCAGGGGTTGACCTGGGGCTTTTTAGGAACTGGTTTACCAGGATATGATATCAGGTCATTGGGTTTTTGTCTCGAATCCATATTTGCAGCCACCGGTGGGCACGGGGTACTCCTTTCATCCGACCGGGGTGAAAGTTGGGAAAGTGTGAACAGCGGATTGTCTGATTCCTCGATCCATGTTATTTCGCTAAATAACTCGACCCTTTTCGCGGGCACCCGAAACAGGGGAATATGGAAGAACGCCTTATCCGATATTTTCACGCTGAATGCAACACCCGACACCCTGATTTTAGGGTGGAATGCCGGAAATAACGACTCCCTTTTCATCCAAACCAGTGTCGAATGGACGCTCCAGGGGTATATACCGGATTGGCTGACAGTAGGCAGGACGAGCGGTACCGGAAACGACACCCTGGTTTTTCAGACACTGACAGCCAACACAACGTCTGCCAGGCGGGATGCGGTATTCTACCTGTTTTCACCGAAGGCGAATACCGCCACTTTTACGGTTTCACAAAAAGGAAAGACAGAAATGGTTACATCGGTTGAAGGTGTTTCGTTACAGGTTTTCCCGAATCCTGCCACGGGTTTTATTAAATTAAGATCACCTTTCACAGTCGATAAAATAAGAGTTTATAATCTGATGGGAGAACTTATTAAGAACATGAACATCAATGGCAGGGAAGGTATAATCAATTTATCCGGCAGAAGTAAAGGGGTTTATTACTTGCATATTGACTTGAATGAGGGCACCATAATCAGGAAGATCGTTTTGTTTTAATTATCATCAAATGAGAACAATCGTTAACCAGAATTTGTTATTGAGCCTGATCCTGATGATTTTTTCATTTCAGCAGGTTTCCAGCCAGAATTTCCAGGCGGTTGATGATACCATCGACATGGTTCCCGGATTTTCAAAAACCGTTAACCTGCTTGCCAATGACCTAATTCCCTCGGGTGATTCTATCTGGGTTACAGGCGGTATCAGCGCTGGAGGCGGAAGCGTGATTTCAACCTGGCATCACCAGGGAATTTTCACCTACCTGGTCCCGAACCGGGGGGTGGGTACCATAGTCATCGGGACCTATACCCTGTTGAACATGACATCTTCTCAATCCTCAACAGGACATATGATTTTCAGGATCCGTGATAAAAGTTACGACACCCTGAAAATAAATGATGTAGAGGCTATCTTTACCGTGTCAGGATTCCATTTTACACTACTGTTCGGACTTTACTCCCCAGGATATATTGTCCCCAAAGGATCGGGCAAGAGTACGGTTTTTTCAAACTCGTTCTGGATAGGTGGTCTTGACGAAAATGACAGCTTGCATCTTGCTGCTGAGATGTACCGCGAGGGACAATTCGGACAGGTAGGAAAAAATCCTGATTTTTATGCCGGTCCGGTCATGGATAGCACCAATTATTCTATATACCAGGATACTACATGGAATTATATCTGGAATTTGAAAAGGTCTGATATCGAATATCATAAAACCCACTGGAACGATCCTGACTATATGCCCATCATCGACATATTGACCTGGCCGGGCAATGGAAATATTTCACTGGGTCAGGCGGGCAGGCTTGCTCCTTTTCATGATGAAAACGGCGATGGGATCTATCGGCCCGGTGAGGGAGATTATCCGGCGATCCGGGGAGACCAGGCTTTGTTTTTCATTTTTAACGATGATCGCGGAAAACACCTTGAGACCGGTGGCGGAAAACTAAGGGTGGAAGTCCATGGAATGGCCTATGCTTACAATTTGCCGGCAGATTCGGCCTTCAATAAAACAATTTTCCTCAATTACAAAGTGTACAACTGGTCGTCGCGTACCTTTCATGATACTTATATAGGCACTTTCACAGATATGGATATTGGATATTGGAAAGATGATTTCCAGCAATGTGACGTGGGCCGCGGAAGTATCATCGGGTACAACGGCAGAGCGGTTGATGGTTCCGGTCAGCCGGAAGCCTACGGCACCCATCCGCCGGCTCAATCCGTTACATTTCTTGCCGGTCCCCGCATGGCGCCCACCGGAGCTGACAGACCGCGTTTAGACAACCTCGGACATCAACTCTGCAACGAAAGCATCAATGGCGCAGGTTTTGGAGATGGCATTGCTGATAATGAACGGATGGGTCTGAAAGCATTTTCCTCTTTCATAACACCCTTCAACGATCCGCCTGCCTTTATGGAACAACCCGGCAAAGCAGAAGATTATTATAATTATATGCAAGCTGTCTGGATGGACAGCACCCGGATGGTTTACGGGGGAAAGGGTCATGCAGATTATGGAGGATATGGTCCGGAAACCATGTTTCTGTTTCCCGGTGAATCAGATACCATGAACTGGGGATGTGGTTGCCGGCAACCTAACGGGCCGGTGAACTGGACAGAAGTTACAGCTCAAAACCTTCCGCACGATATCAAGGGCATCGGTTCGATGGGGCCTTTTACCTTTCATCCCGATGAAATGCAGGAGTTTGATTACGCTTTTGTATGGGCACGCGATTACACCAGCAGCGACACCCTTGCTTCCGTGGCTAAACTACGCATCATGATAGACTCAGTACGAAAAGCCTTTTTAATGGACCGCCTTCCGGGAGGTGGTTCGTTTTCGGGTGTCAGGCAACAGGAAAATCATGCGGGCTTTTCGTGCAACATCTATCCAAACCCGGCAACAGAAAATGTGACCCTGGATTTTTTCAACCCTCTGAAGGAGCAGATCAAACTTGATGTCTTCAATTCCGCGGGAAAGTTAACCGGCAGCGGCATTTTTCAGAAAGGTTCAATAAAAACCGTTCTAGATGTTTCGGATTTCACGCCGGGACTGTACCTTTTTATTTTCAATGGAGGAGGCACACATTTTACAAAACCGGTGTCGGTTGTAAAGTGAGATTGGATTACTTTACCATGAACGGCCGGATAATAATTCCGGATTTTGTCTGCACCCTTAAAAAATAGACTCCCTTTGAATATCCGGAAACATCGATCTGGCGTTCGATTATAGGACTTATCACCTCATTTGTTTCCGAATAGATGGCTTCATCAAGCAGATTTGAAATAACAATGGTCATCATTTGATCCTTCATTCCGGAAATGTCAATGGTAATTTTCTTATCCGCGGGATTCGGGTGCAGATTTACCCTGAAGGAGTTTTCTGAGAGTTCGGTTACACCCGTGCAGTCGTCCAGGGAAATGGTCCGGGTTGCTGAAACCGGCAAACAAGGTGTTGCCGGATAGGCGGTAAGTTTAAAGATAAGACTATCAGATAGTTTATCATTGAGGCCCATATGATAAAGGGTATTGAGCGCATCGGGTTGAGTGAAATATCCATCGCCTGAAGCAAACCACATGACTGAATAATTGTTGGATACGGTACCTGTAAGCGGAATTTCGGCTAAATACCGGCAAATGATCGTGTCGTTGCCGGCAAAAGCCGATGGTGCGGGGATTACCGGTATAAAAACAGAGGCGGTTTTTACCTGGGACCCGGAAGTGACCTGAACAATATATGTTGCCGGGGTTGCCGGGGTAACGGTTGGATTTTTCAGACCGGACATGAAGCCAGCCGGTTCAGATGTCCACAAATAATTGTAAGTCCCTGATCCTCCGGAAACTTCAACATCAAGACTGAGTGATCCTCCCAGACAGACCGCGGGAGGGTACGAGGTTGCCCTGAGGTCAAGAATGCCGGCAAATGAAAAGGATGCGATCCTTGTTTTCCAGCCATTATTGGAGGTTGTGGAATAATATTCCTGGGCATACCAAAAAGTGGATGGTGCAGAAGGATCGATTGTCATGGAACTGTAATCGCCCCACCGGCTTTGCCCGCTCCATATTCCTGTCTGGCTGCCGCTTCCATCAATGATCTTTGTTTCATGGACCGTCATCTGCCCGTTAGGATCATTTTTCATCCTCCCGGTAAACCGGATGGACGGGAACATGGATGCGCCGCATACGGAATATCCGAGCGCAATGTTTCCTGCAGAATCCATGGCAATACTGCCCATCCATCTGCTCAGTGAATCAGGGGCATAGGTAGACTGCTGGTTGATAAACCAGTTCGCATTTGTCTTTCGCAGTTCATACCAGCGAATGGCTGCTATTGAATCAACACCCACGGTGTGATTCACAACCATCGTCTGGTGATTGTTGAATTTACGGTACTGAAGCCGGTACATCAACCTGTCATCCAGAGCTGAAAGCAGCTTATCGGACTCTTTTTGAGGTATCCCGCCCTGGCTGATGCCTGAAAAAGGACTTACAGGCAATTGGAGGACATTTCCGAATGTGGAAACCGATGGATTTGCCCAATTTGTCTGAAATTCTCTGATCACAAATTGGCCATTCCTGATGTATCCATAATAATTTGGTGTACCGGTTGGCGGAAAGGGACCATCGCAGTCGGATGGCAGGAGGGAAACCGGGCATTCTGCAGATGGAACTATAAACCTGATGTTCAAGGGCTGAGGGTTACCATTGATCATGGCATTCCGGTCAAAGGCAACGGCGCCAACACCGTCCCTTTGAAGCGTTTGGGATTTCAGGCGTGTGTATGACATATAATATCCATCGTACCAGATTCCAAATTTAGGGTAATCGGGCAGGTCGCCAAATGCAAACTCCCACCGGTACCAGGAACCTGTGGGATCAGATGTTTGCGACACGGCTATCATCTGGTAAAAGGGCCCAAAAGGAAAGGAGGGAAATGAGAACTGGCTGATCAGCCACCGGTCGGCCTGCTCATCATATAGTACAATTCCGTCCCCATTGTTTGAATTGTGGGGCAATCCATCCCAGATCTGGCTTGTATTGGTGGGTCCAACGAGTTTGACCCCTGTTTTATCGTAAATGGCAAAGGAGTAGTTGACCAGATGAAAATAGTGTGAAGGGCCGACGTCCCCATGGGTATCCGGAGGAACAACATTATTGACATTGCCAAGACCGTCGAAATTCCGGATCAGTGCGTCAGGAAAGATATACCCATTTTGTAACTGGATCACCGTATCACAGGTCCAGGCCCGAAAGTTATTATTCAAACCACCGGTACTGATATAATTTGGCACAACACACTCCTTCCAACTGCAGTCGGTCTTACCGGAGTGCTGCATCCGTTGATTTTTTAACGGTGGCGAAATATCAAAATAACATGCTTTCCCCGGTACGGGAACCAACGGTTCCTGCGCGCATACAAATGCAAAAGGGACGAATGGCAGGAGAAGTATTAATTTATATCGTTTCACTGGTCTGAAATTTTTCACTCAGTGACAGGAAGCAAATACAAATATAATACTTTATGCTTTCAGGCCGCTGATCGTTTCCTGAAGTATCCTGGTTACTTCCGTCGCGAGTTCGCCAAGCGCCGGATTCTCAATGGCCATCATGGAAGCAATCGGATTCACCGCCGAAACTTCTGTTGTACCATTACCCTTGTCGATCACGATTACATTGCACGGGAGCATGATCCCGATCTTTTCCTCGGCCTGAAGCGCTTTGTATGCAAATCCGGGATTGCACATTCCCAGAATTTTATATTGTTGAATTTCCACCCCGAGTTTTTCCAGGAGCTTCTGGCGCATGTCAATCTCACTGATCATGCCAAAACCTTGTTCCTTCAGCGCATTGAGCGCCTTTGACTCAGCCTCTTCGAAACTGCAATCGAGGATTGAGCTGAAATAATATTCCATGAGTTGAAGTTTTTATTGTTTGATCAGTATTTCGTAGGTGATCTCCATGGCTTTTTTATATACAAAAGAGACCCCGCAGTATCGTTCCTGTGAAAGTTCCACCGCTTTCCGGAGTTGTTCCATGGGCAAATCCTTGCCGGTGAATTCAAAAATAATATGCATTTTTTCGTAATGTTTCGGATGATCTTCGGTAACATCGGCATCAATACAGATATTCAAGGCGGTGAATTCGATCTGCTTCTTTTTAAGGATCGACACCACATCCATTCCGGTACACCCGGCTAAAGCAGCAAGCATCAGTTCCTTTGGCCGGGAGCCTTTGTCTTCCCCGCCGGCAGTTGAAGCCAAATCCATCATCACATGATGCCCGTTTACATTGGCATCGAATAACATGTTTCCTTTCCAGGAAGTATCTACGTTGTGTTTCATATTCAGGTTCATTAAAATTATTGTACTACAAAGTTACAACGAATAAACGCATGAAACCGTTTATCCGTATCTGTACCGCCTGAAAATCCAAGGGACAAAAAATCCTGTTAATGAACCGATCACGATCCCGGCAAGCACATCGCTGGGATAATGGACCCCCAGTGCTATTCTGGAATAGGCAATCGATAAGGCCCAAAGATAAACCGGGATGATGATCCGTTTCCTCGGGAATAACAAGGATATAGCCGCTGCCATTGCAAATGCTTCAAGCGTGTGACCTGAAGGAAAGGAAGAATCACCTCCCGACGACAATTTTTCAATTTCCGGATAGGTGGTAAACGGACGGTCACGGTCAATAATGGATTTCAAACCCTGGGTAATGATGAGAACCAGGAGAAGTACCGTGACAAGCATAAAAAATTGCCTGCGCAAATCCTTCGATTTGCTGATCATGGCAAAAACGATGACCAGAAAAGCCATGGTGATACTCACAAAGGTCGTACTGTCTGAAATGAACTGGAGAAACGGTATGGATTGTGGAATGACGTGATTGTGAATCCAATTCAACAGCGCGATATCGTACATTGAAAACTGCAACCTTCGTTTTTTTAAAGTTTATCAATAGAAAAAACATCCCACCCGTTTTCCTTTGCCATCTGAATGGCAGGCTGCTTCTGCATGATGGCCCCACCCCAGTAATTATGGTCATAAACATGCGGCCCTTCGAACCATTTTTCAATGTTCATTGTCAGACGGAAGGTGAGCTCTTGCTGATCGGTCAATTGAAAAGATGATTCGGGCAAACTTACGGTAAAATAATTCTGGACAAACGCGTAGATCGAATCGACGTTGTAACCGGTTCCCTTGTACAGTTGTCCGATCCCAAGGTGGAAATTGAACGGCATGTCAGTCCCGGTCGTATCCTTCCATTTTCCATTCATCATAAGGTAATGGTATCCCCCGCCAAGTACTTCCGGCCAGCCCATCAAAACTTCGGGAGGATTTGAATAGATGAAAGACTTGTTTTTTGCCTCTGGTATTCCAAAGATAAAGCTTATGGAATCGTAGTTTCCGGTTGGGATCTTATCGTAGAACTGAATGGTTTTTGTTTCCGGAATGTTCTCATTGATGTAAAAAATGTCTTTTATCTCATCAATCACTTTTTGACTCCCGTCGTTACGGTAAAACGTGATATCGGAAATAAAATACATCAAATCGGTGACCATGTACATATTGCCTGCGGCGTTGGTATAGATCAGTTCGTTAAACTTTAAGGGCTGGCCCATTACCTGGTGATCCACCAAAAATGAAATGGTTCCGGAAGGTGACGCCGGGATCGGATCCTCCTTCTTTTTGCAGGAGTTTATCAGGACAAACGGTATCAGCAGACAACAGGCAAGAACCTGAAAGCGAATGCGCTCATTCATAAACGAGATGCTGTGTTTGCAAAGGTAATAAGTATAGCAACCTGAAATATCCATAGGAATTCCGTTCGTTCAAATAGTGAATGATAATTATGGATATTCCATTTGACCATTAAAACAAAATTATTATCAAATGAAATTAGATTTCAGCAGACTCCGAATAAAATCTCAAAAATGATTGGAATACGCCTGCAGTTCTGGTTTAGAACCTTTTCTTGAAACCATCTCGTCCGCCACTGTCTCTCCTGCCACCACCTCCGCGGGAGTTGCCTCCGTTATAACCACTGCCTCCGTTATAGCCACCGCTGCCACCACGTGAATGGCTGAAACTGCCGGGTTTACGATCGGTTTTTGGGCGTGCTTCCGAAACGGTCATCACCTTGCCGTCGAATTCGGCGTTGTTTAATTCTTCAATTGCCTTCGCGGCCTCTTCGTCAACTGTCATTTCAACGAAACCAAAACCTCTTGATCTTCCTGAAAAATTGTCTTTAATAACTTTGGCTGATGTTACGGCCCCGTAATCAGCGAATGCCTGTTTCAGATCCTCGTCGTCGATCCTGAAACTCAAATTTGATACAAAAATGTTTTTCATTGATTTGTTTTGTGAATGAATACTGGATGGCTGGTGATTTTAAGCTTCAATCACGAGAAGGAACCGGCGGCGATACAACTTCTATGAGGTAATAACGACTGAATGGGCTTGCCTTGTGGATCTCTGAATATTCAAAAGCCGGTGCAAAGATAGACAATTAAACCCGGTCAATCACGTATTAATTTAAATAATAAGCATTTGACAATAATTTTCCTTTTCATTTGTTAAACAAAGAAACTCTTCGCCGCAGAACGGGCAATTAAATCGAATAACCTTACCCCCTCCCCTTGAAGGGGAGAGGCAGGGGGAGAGGTCATAAAGCATTAAAAGAACCATTCTCAAAAAAAAACAACATGACGACCATTTATCATAAATCAGACAGCCGAGGTCATGCGAACCATGGATGGCTGGACTCCCATTTCACCTTTAGCTTTGCAGATTATTACGACCCCGAACGGATACATTTTGGAATGCTCCGGGTGTTAAATGATGATCGCATAGATGGTGGTGGCGGTTTTGACCTTCACCCACACGAAAACATGGAAATTGTGACGATCGTGCTGGAAGGGGAACTTGAACACAAAGACAACATGGGTCATACCATGGTAATCCGGCCCGACGAGGTTCAGATCATGTCGGCTGGTACCGGTATTTATCACTCAGAATACAATAAAAATCCTGATATCCCGGTGAAACTCCTGCAGATATGGATAATGCCTGATAAAAAAAACATCACTCCGAGGTACGATCAAAAAGCATTCGAACCGACGGCCCGGCAGAATGACTGGCAACTGCTGGTTTCTCCCGATGTTCCGGGATCTCTTTGGATCAACCAGCAGGCCTGGTTCAACAGGATAACCCTCGACGAATCTGAAACTTCTGAATATTCAATGCGCAGGGACAATGACGGGGCCTATATTTTCGTCATCGACGGAGAGGTAACCGTTGAAGGGATCCTGCTTGAAAAACGCGATGGGCTTGGTATTTCAGAGATTCCTTCGTTTTCTTTGAAAGCCGGAAAAAAATCAGAAATACTGGTGATCGAAATTCCGATGCGGTAATAAGATATTATGCTTTGACAATAGCAGAAAATTTGTGATCTTTGCCGGGAAACCAAACCAAACCATATGACAAAGAAACTCGTTCCGCTTTTGATCGTCATCCTTTTTGCACTCGTGTCCTGCAACCTGGGAACTAAAGGAACTGCCGACACCATTAACAATGACACCACACTTCTTGCTGTCCTTACATTTGACAAACAAGCCGATAGTTGCATCGACAAACCGGTAATTATTGAAGGAACTGTTCTGCACCTTTGTAAGCATGGCGGAAAAAGGATGTTCCTGGTTGATGGAACCGACAGCATCCGTATTGAAGTGACTGCAGGCCCAAAAATTATCAAATTTGACGATGCCCTTGTCGGCAGTCGTGTCCGGGTCTATGGTACGCTGAAAGAAGAACGCATCGATGCAAAGTATCTCAACGAATGGGAAGCTGAAGTAGTCAAACCGGAAGAAAATCACAGCGTAGGTATTCACACCGGGGCCAAAGGCCACGAAGATCAGGGAGTCCAGGAAAAACTTGACCAGATAAACGGCATGCGTGAGGATCTGAGGAACAGCGGTAAAGACCATTTGTCATTCTTCTCCATCGAAGCCGATAACTTCATTGACCTGAAATAATCATGCAGATTAAAACCCTCCGCCGGTGGAACAATGTGCTTCACCGTGATATCGGATATTTATGTATCGGCATGACGTTGATCTATTCTATCTCCGGTATAGTACTCAACCACTTCAAATCAGGCGATTTTCAGCATCCGGATTATGGCAAATCTTACAGCGATCTCAAAGTGCCGCTTCCTAAAGATGGGAAAGCCGATCTGACTTATGTCTATTCCGTTCTTGACCAGGTAAAGGAAAAGGATCATTACAAAAGTTTTATTACAGGCGATGGATATGTTCAGATTTTTCTCACCCGCGGATATGTCTATGTTGACCTGAATACCGGGGAAGCAGAAATGGAACGCAAAACAACGCGATATGGGATAAAGGAAATGAACCTGCTGCATTACAACAACCTGAAAAAGTTATACACATGGTTTTCCGATCTTTATGCCGTGGGTCTTATCCTCGTGTCCATCACCGGATTGTTCGTCCTCCGGGGCAGGAACGGCATCCTGGGTCGTGGTGCCTGGCTGACTGCGATCGGGATCATCCTGCCGGCTCTGTTCCTTCTTTTTTATACGTAATTTCCGGGATTTGTCTGGATTGTTCTCATGAAAAATTACGGGTTGGTTGTTTTCTGTATCTGCATGAGCGGAACATTGAGCTTAAATGCACAATCAGTGCTGGATTACGTGAATCCTTTCATTGGAACCCGGGAAATGGGGCACACCTTCCCCGGGGCTTGTGTCCCTTTCGGATTCGTGCAACTAAGCCCAGATACCGATACAGTTCCCTATGAAAAGGATGGGAAATATAACCCGGATGTTTATCGCTACTGCGCCGGATATCAATACAATGATAAAACCATTGTCGGCTTCAGCCATACCCATTTCAATGGCACCGGACATTCCGACCTGGGTGATTTTCTTATCATGCCGACAGTGGGAAAACTCCAGATGAATCCCGGAACGGCTGAGCATCCTGAGTCCGGATACCGTTCACGGTTCAGGAAGGAAACAGAAAAAGCTTCACCCGGTTATTACAGGGTTCATCTCGACGATCCGGATGTGGAAGCGGAACTTACTGTCGCGACACGTACCGGATTCCATCAATATTCGTTTCCGGAAAGTGACAGTGCCCACATCATCCTGGATATGATCCATGGCATTTATAATTATGAGGGCAAAGTATTATGGGCGGTCATACAGGTTCACAATGATACCCTGGTCACCGGCTACCGCATCACCCGCGGATGGGCCCGGACCCGCTACCTTTATTTTGCCATGAGTTTTTCGAAACCATTTAAAAGCCATGGATTCCGGAACGATGAACAGCCTGTTTACCGCAGCTTCTGGCGAAAATTCAACCAGCTTGACAACTTCCCGGAGATGGCAGGAAAAAAGATCCGGGCACATTTTGATTTCTCCACAACCGGTGGCGAAAAGATAATGATCAAGATAAGCCTTTCATCGGTCGGTATGGACTGTGCACTGAAAAACCTGAAAGCAGAAATTCCGCACTGGGATTTTGACAAAACGCGCGATGAAGCCCAAATGGCCTGGGAAAAAGAGCTCAACCAAATCAGGATTGAGGGGCAGGACGACCGGAAGGTCAACTTCTATACCGCGCTATATCATGTGTTGCAGGCGCCTGTGACCTATAATGATGTCGACAGCCTGTACCGGGGGATCGATCAGAACATACATAAGGCGGTAGGATTTAACAACTACACCATTTTCTCGCTGTGGGATACTTACCGTGCCCAACATCCCCTCCTGACACTGTTGTATCCGATACGTACGGCCGACATGATCAATTCCATGCTGGCCCATTTCGATCAAAGCCCGGAGCATATGCTCCCGGTGTGGTCTCATCACGGGAACGAGAACTGGTGCATGATCGGATACCACAGTGTGCCGGTCATTGCAGATGCTTATGTAAAAGGTATCCGCGGTTTCGATACGTTCAGTGCATTAAAGGCCTGTGTAACCACCGCTACCAATAAGATATATCCCGGTATCGGTGACTATATGAAATATGGTTATGTCCCGGATGATAAACTGGACAATTCCGCCTCCATCACGCTGGAATATGCCTATGATGATTACACCATCGCACAATTTGCCCGGGCACTTATCCATGCCGGTGAAACGTCGGAAGAAGAGAAACAATTTGCGGAAGCTCAGTTGCAGCGGTTTAACCAGCGTTCACTGAATTACCGGAATCTTTTTGATCCGTCAACGGGTTTTATCCGTGCGAAAAGATCAGATGGCGCCTGGAAAACACCCTTTGATCCGCTAAGTACCATCGGGCAGGGGTTTATCGAAGGGAACTCATGGAACTACTCGCTGTATGTACCGCATGATGTTTCGGATTATATCAGCATGATGGGAGGTGAAAAGCCCTTCATACGAAGACTCGATTCGCTGTTCACCATGCATCTTGACGACAAATACTTCAGTGAAACGGAGGATGTGACACGATCCGGCCTCATCGGGAATTATGTCCATGGCAATGAACCCAGCCATCATGTGGCTTATCTTTACGACTGGACATCGGAACCATGGAAAACCCAGGAACGTATCCACCTGATCGTGAACACCATGTATCTCAACAAACCCGATGGATTATGCGGAAATGACGATTGCGGGCAGATGAGTGCCTGGTATGTATTCAGTGTGCTGGGTTTTTATCCCGTTTGCCCCGGTACAACGGAATATGCCATTGGAAGCCCCTGTGTTCAATCGGCCATGATCAGTTTGCCTGATGGGAAAACCTTCACCATCAAAGCGCACGGACTAAGTGTTCAAAATATCTACATACAATCAATGACCTTGAACGGGAAATCCCTGGACAGAATGTTCATTGATCATGATGCACTGGTTAACGGCGGTACGCTGATATTTAACATGGGATCAAAACCAAAATGAAGGTGTTTTAAATTCCTTTCTGAAAGGCCTTAACTTCATTTATTCTTTGTGTCAATGAGTTCTTTTGAAACCAGTGCTCTATAAGTTTTTTTTACTTCCATGGCCTTATTTTTATACACCTTGGCATCAGTTGAATTCCCCTTCCGGTGTAAAATATCCCCATACGTATCGTACACCGTTGATTGCCAGTCAGGGTTATTTATTTTTACAGCAACTGGCATTGCGTGTTCCAGGATGCAATTTTCGGCATTTTCCAAATCGTCTTTTGCGAGGTAACAGTAAGCCATATTGTTGTATGCCCCGATGATGACTTCCGGGGCAAATTCAACGCTTACCATGTTTATTGCCTGATTATAGTAATAGGTCGATGAATCGGGATCCGGTAAACGAAGACCTATATTGATCAGGCTCATTGCAATTGGTTCTTCAGAACCGTCGCCTCTTTCCAGGTATGAAATGGCGAGTCGTTGCTGCGAAATCGATTTTTTGTCATTCGCCTCGAACCTTGCCAGGTTTCCTAAAGCTGAACCCATTTGAAGGTAAAGCATTTCTCTTGTTGCAACGGCAAAAGCCGAATCAAACATCTTTCGTGCATTCACTTTCTCTCCGGTATTGTAATAAAAAATACCGAGTGAATTGAGCGAATTAGACATTGTGGTAAAGTCATTGACTGAAATGGAGAATCTGAGCGCTGAATCAATGAACATGATATAATTCTTGTAATTACCGGCCGAACGGTACAGCATTCCCAGGTTATACAATACCTTTCCTTTTATCTCCGGCAGATTAAAACTGTCATTCACCATCATTGCTTTACGATAAAAATAGAATCCCGAATCGATTTCGAAAACAGAATAGGCAATACCAAGAAGGTTGTATGCTTTTGCCCTAGCCTCCGGAGTATTTAACGCCAGTGCAAGTTTACCGGCCTGTCTGGCGTATTTAATTGATTCTCCTGCGTTTTTAGCCCTGGATTTTAAAACCAGGGAATCGAGTTTTTGCAAAGAATCCATCAGGGTATCCTGTTTTGATTTTTGACCGGCAGTACTTGTCCTGTCGGTATTTACATTACAACCAAATAAGAACAGGGATATAAATAAAACGATGAAGAATGTGGGATTATACCTCCTGTAATGTACTTTTTCAATCATTTTTTCTTGTTTAGGACTTGATACAAATATAGCGTTTAACCATAAGAACAACTTCCGTTGTGCCGAAATAATCTGTATTTTTGCAAATGAACTATACATATTAATCATCATAACCATGAAAAATTTACTCCTGATAGTTTCAGCCATCATCTTCTCTGTCAGTCTCTTTGCCCAGCAACAGAAGCATGTTGTTTTTCTGACGGACAAGGATAACAACCCTTATTCTCTGTCGGATCCTTTGGCATTTCTCACCCAGCGTTCAATTGACCGCCGGACAAAAGCCAACATACCCCTCGATTTCAAGGATCTTCCGGTAACACCCTCCTATGTGTCACAAATCGCTGCCACGGGAGCTTTGGTGGTTTATTCTTTAAAATGGTTCAATGCCGTGGTTATTAATGCCAACGATCCGGCAATTATTCAAGCGATCGCGGCTCTTCCGTTTGTTGATCACATCGACCAGGTATTGATGGATACTCCACCGGGCACAACCGGCAAACCTGGCACACAATTGACTGGGGAAATTCCCCCGTACACCCTTTACAAGGCAGGCCCCCTGGCCACGGTCAAATCGTCGAATGTTTTAAATTATGGCCAGGCTTATAATCAGGCACATATGATCGCGGTTGACGGCCTGCACAACCTTGGATTTACGGGTCAGGGAATGATGATCGCCATCCTCGATGCCGGATTCTACCATGTTGACCAGATCCCGGCATTTGACAGCCTTTGGATGAACAATCGCATCCTGGGAACCCGCGATTTCAACGTTCCGGGCAGTAACGTATTTGGAGACGACATGCATACACATGGCACCAGTGTTCTTTCTACGATGGGTGCCAACCTCCCCGGTGAGATAGTAGGCACGGCACCGGATGCAACTTTCTGGCTGATCCATACCGAAGTGGGAGAATATGAAGCGCTCATTGAAGAATATAACTGGGCCGGGGGCGCTGAATTCGCTGATAGCCTCGGCGCCGATGTGATCAACTCGTCTCTGGGTTATACCCAGTTCGATAATCCTGTGTTCAATCACACCTATGCTGATATGAACGGCAATACGACACCGGTTACCCGGGCTGCCGATCTGGCCACGAGCCGTGGAATCATGGTTGTTAACAGCGCCGGAAACGAAGGAGGATCCCTCTGGCAATACATTGGGGCCCCGGCTGATGGCGATAGTGTTTTTTCGCTGGGAGCAGTTGATGCATCCGGCTTTTATGCCTCTTTCAGCTCGACCGGGCCTACCTCCGATGGCCGGATTAAACCTGATGTCATGGCCCAGGGGCAGGGAACAACCGTGGTTTCTGGTTGGGGCTGGGTGGTACAGGGTAGCGGGACATCGTTCTCATCGCCTGTCATGGCAGGCGCCCTGGCCTGTTTATGGCAGTCGGTCCAGGGATTCACGGCAGAACAAATCCGTACTGCCGTGCGCAGTACCGCATCCAGGGCAAGCAGTCCCGATTCACTTTACGGGTGGGGAATTCCGAACCTGATGAATGCAATGACCCTGCTTTCCACGGCAGAAAACAAATCCATCACACGAAATCAGTTTGACCTCTACCCTGTGCCTTTTTCCACAGCGCCAAATCTTACCGGAAAGCTGAATGTTAATGAAACAACCAGCGTTGAAGTTCTTTCCGTTACAGGACAATTGTTGAGTTCAAGAACATTCCGGTTCACCGGTTCATCAACCGTTAAGCTGGACGACTTTAACGCTTTCCCGTCAGGGATATATTTCCTGCGCATTTCAACCGGTACGGCAAGACAGATCATCAGGGCAGTGAAATTATAGGATTTCCCGGGAATGGCATCTGACCAGTTTGTAATAATAAATATTACCAGATGAAAAACCCGAAGAAAACCGGAAAAGGCCCCGGGAAACTAAAACCGGCCGGCCTTGAGGACCGGTTTTCCAGTACAATATTTGCAGTCCTGATACTCGTATCCATCACATTCCTGGTCTATTCCAGATCATTATTCCTTGACTATACAAAACTGGATGATTCTATATTTATCATCGAGAATGCTCCGTATAACTCCGATGCGAAAAATATTGGTGTCTCTTTTCAGCGGGGCCTTTTCAATCCGACAAAAGATGCTTATTACCGTCCGCTTTTCCTGGTCGATTTCATCCTGGAATCAAGACTCTTCGGCATAAAACCGGCAGGGTACCACTTCACGAACCTGCTCTATCATATCCTTTCGGTGGTCATGTTGTTTATCTTTCTCAAAAGAATAAAAATCCCTCCGCTTGACTCATTCCTGCTTTCCCTGCTTTTCGCTGTACATCCCGTCCTTACCCAGGCCGTTGCCTGGATTCCCGGCCGGAATGACATGCTGTTGATGATATTTTTTCTCGCCTCGTTTATACTGCTTTTAAAATATTTTGAAAAACCAACTCCCGGATCCATTGCCGTTCACATGCTTTTTTTTCTTGCCGCACTTTTTACCAAAGAAACTGCCATCATTATCCCGGTCATCATTGGAGGATTTTCAATATTTTACCTGAAAACCGCCTGGCGAAGGATGGTTTTTCCACTGATCAGCTGGATCCTGGCAATCACGATCTGGTTATTCGTAAGATCAACCGCCACACTGTCAAACAGTTGGGTTTCACCCTCAGACATGTTGCATGCCGGCCTTGACCGTTTGGGTGTCATTTTGCAATACTTAGGGAAAATTTTCTTTCCGGTAAATCTTACCGTCTTCCCGGTGGCTGAAGATATAACGCTGATCTGGGGGATCCTGGCGTTAACCGGACTCATAACGTTGATCATTTATTCGAAGAGTTATTCAAAACCGTTGACATATCTGGGTCTTTTCTGGTTCATCGTTTTTCTGATCCCGGTTCTGATCGTTCCAAAATCGCTGAATGACCAGGTTTTTGAGCACCGGTTGTATCTGCCGGTCATCGGAATCCTGATCATGCTGAGCCAGGCGGCTCCATTCTCCGGCACATACAATCCCGGGATGAAAATTACCATCGTATCTGCAGTTGCCCTTATTTTTATCATTCAAAGCTTTATCCGCACAAGTTATTTCAACGACCCGGTAACCTTTTGGACTCATGCTGTGAACGGATCGCCTCATTCGGCCTATGCAAAGACATTGCTGGGCACCAAAGTTGATGATCCGGCAGAACGCGAAAAGCTTTTCATGCAGGCGTATGCACTCGATCCAAATCTTAAAAACCTGAATTATTACCTCGGAAAAGTATTTTTTGACCGGAAAGAGTCCGATACAGCGGAATATTACCTGAGAAAGGAGGTGGCGCACAACCCGATACCCGATGCCTACTTTTTATTAGCTCAGATTGCTTTTTCAAAGAATAGTTTTGACAGTGCGGCAGTAAATCTTGAGAAGGTCGTCGAGCTTAATCCGCTTGATCCGCAGGCAAATCACAACCTCGTATTGCTGTATTACCAACACGGACAAAAAGAAAAATCCATACAGGTCATCCGGAACATGCAGCAGAGAGGTATGGCAGTTGGAAATGATCTGCTTCAGATGGTAAAAAGGAATTGAACCTACCTGGTTTTTCTACGGCTGAGCAAATCCTCCACAATATCTTCAACCACGACAATCCCTTCCATCTCCCTGTTCTTGTTGATAACCGGAACGGACAGAAGGTTATATTTGGAAACAAGCTCTGCCAGTGAATCCACCTTGTCGTCATCGAAAACGCTCACCGGGTGTTTATTCATGATCTCCCTGAGGCGTTTTGAAGGATCGGCAACGACCAGTTCTCCTAATAAAATAGAAGAAACAAACCGTTCATTCTTATCGGTCACAATGATAGTATAAATATGTGCTGGTTCAGGTTGTTGTTTCCGTAATTCATCAAAGGTTTCCGATACGGTCAGTTCCTCATGGAAGGTATAATAATCGGTGGTCATCAGTGATCCGACATATTTGTCGGGATATTCCAGCAATTCTCTTACCTCCTCCGATGATTCACGTTCCATCTCTTCCAATAGTTTCTCAGCCTTATCTTCGGCCAGAACATCGAGGAGGTCGGCCACCTCGTCGGCAGGCATTTTTTCAAGAACGTCGGCTACTTTTTCCACCGGGAGGCTCTCGACAATGTGGATCTGAGCATGGGGTTCCATCTCTTCCAAAACGTCGGCTGCCTGTTCCTCGTCGAGGGAGGCAAAAATATAGGTCCGTGTTGCCTTATCGAGATCTTCAATGATATCAGCCAGATCGGAAGGATGCAGGGTGTTCAGCCTGGAAATTGATTTCGCCAGTTTAATGCTGGCATTGGAAAAATCGACCGCGGCAATATCATCCCACAGGATAAATTTTCCGGGGATATCTGCCTTAAAAAGATCAAGCATGGTTTGGATGGGTTTGTCGATGCCAATCCGCCGGAGGAGGCCTTCCAATCCCACATCCACGGCAATGGCATAGGTGCCAGCGGGAATCATCACCATACGTATATCGTTTACCCTGACCAACTTACGCCCGTTAATGTCGACAATTTGCTTATCCAGGATGTTTTCGCCAAGCCACAGACAATTGGAATAAGATTCAGGAAAAATATCATGGACTTCGAGGCAGGTGAGTTTAAGTTTACGCCTGAACTTTTTTATCTCAAAGGAAGAAAAATCCAGAATCCTGATCTCGTCACCCTTTTTAACCTTGATGGCCACGACCCGGGGTCTCACCGGGTCGGCTTCTTTCCCGGGCAAATAACTCTGGTCGATCAGAAAATCTCTTATTTTCCCGAGTACAATACCGTCATCGGAAATATAATCTTTTCCAAGGATCTGGCTTAAATAAAAGGTAATTTGAGATGTCATGTTCGCCTCCTCCTTATATTAACCTCTGCAAAGAAGGGCGGCACACCATGAAAATGATCAGGAGGGAGCCCTACCAGTACAAGGGTGGATTGATCTTTATGCTATGCGCCGGTCCGTCGTCCATTTGAATGTTCAAAAAATTGCTGTGCAAAGATATTTATTTTAGCAGAAACAAATAAATTACATCACTTTGCCGGTCTGCTATTAATTTCACAACAAATCTGCCTATTTTTGCAAAAATCCTAACATTCAGCTTGTATCATGGAAAAAATCCTTGTAATCGGTTGCGCCGGCCAGATTGGCTCGGAACTCACACTCGAACTGCGTAAAATTTATGGTGAATCAAAGGTAATTGCTACCGATATCCGCCCCGCCCCTGCTGAAGTTGCCGGTACCGGACCATTTGAGATCCTGGATGTGTTGGATGCCTCCAAACTGCAGTTGATCCTGGAACACGAAAAAATAACGCAGGTTTATCATCTTGCTGCCATTCTTTCAGGAAACGCGGAAAAACGTCCATTGGCATCCTGGGACATCAACATGCGAAGCCTGATGAACGTGCTGGAACTCGCCCGTGAACTGAAGATCCCGAAGATATTCTGGCCATCCTCCATTGCCGTTTTTGGTCCCACCACCCCGCGAATGGATACCCCCCAATTCACTATCATGGAACCAAATACGGTATATGGGATCAGTAAATTAGCCGGAGAACGATGGATCGAATATTATTTCAACAAATACGGGGTGGATACCCGGAGTCTCCGTTATCCGGGGCTGATCAGCTACAAAACCGAAGCCGGTGGCGGAACCACTGACTATGCAGTGGAAATTTTTTATGATGCCATCAGACTTAAGAAATACGAGTGCTTCCTTGGACCTGAAACAGCGCTGCCGATGATGTTCATGCCCGATGCCATCAAAGCCACCATCGACGTGATGGAAGCCGATGCTGAAAAGCTGTCGTTGCGCTCAAGCTACAACGTGGCGGGCATCTGCTTCACCCCCGCGGACCTTGCAACGGAGATCAAAAAACACATCCCGGAATTCTCGATCACTTACAAACCAGACTTCCGCCAGGCTATCGCCGATTCATGGCCGGCTTGCATCAACGATACCGTTGCCAGGAAAGACTGGAGCATTCATTATGAATTTAACTTGCCAAAGATGACGGAGGTGATGCTTCGTGAAGTCGCGAAAAAACTTTCATAAAAGTTTATAACCTTTATTGCTCATTACTATTTAATTTTACTTTTGATTTTCTTTACGTAAATTTACCCTTGAAAAAAAGGATGTGAAGATGCGTTTGACCTCATTTGAAATAGAGAACATTGTAAAACTAACCCGGAATAAGTTTGGAGAGGATGTGAAAATCATTTTGTTCGGTTCGCGTACAGATGATTCAAAACACGGAGGTGATATTGATTTGCTTATTATCCCTACCAATGAAAAGGATATCATTAAGCTTACCCTTTTAGAAATTCAACTTCTTGCAAGTCTTAAAATGAAGATTGGCGATCAGAAAATTGACATTCTGATAAAAACCCCTGATAAAACGGTCAATTCTTTTTATCAACAAGCCGAAATGAAAGGCATTCCTTTATGTTAAGTGACAAAACCATTGATAAATTAACTAAAACGATTACAGTATGTAACCGACATAAAAAATATCTCACATTTGCCCTTGAACAAACCGCTGACCTATTTCCTATCATACCTGATAAATATGAACATTTGACTCAAATTCAAGTCAGTTTTTTAGACCAGATGATCTACCGCTTTTCAAAACTTCAGGATACGATCGGAAACCGGGTATTTAAAACTCTTCTTGATTTTCTTGGCGAAGAGTCTGAAACTATGGCGTTTAAAGATATATTGTTGAGACTTGAGAAACTACGGATCCTTCCTTCTGCGAATGAATGGCTTGAACTTCGTGAAATCAGAAATCTTGTCAGTCATGAATATCCTGAAGACATCGATAAACTTATAACCGGAATCAATCTCCTCCAGCAGCAATCTTCCAGGTTGATAGAAATTTATGACGGTTTATTGTATTATTTGAATGTTTCTTTTCAGAAGTGATTTAGAAATATACCGGATAAACAGGAAAGCGGTAGTAAAGGGTTGGTAAAATACATCTTGCGCGGCGCGTGGACCCTGCCATACCTTTGCGACCAAAACCTATCGCATGAACAAACAGGATCGCCAAGCCCTTTCAGAAGAGATGCATCACCATATC
>Ga0172371_10001177_pt1 | contig 41354 bp, 38 predicted proteins | sample Lak12m_FD_114543 | JGI IMG/M metagenome (GOLD analysis project Ga0172371, IMG submission 114543) | Freshwater microbial communities from Kabuno Bay, South-Kivu, Congo - kab_022012_12m | ecosystem: Environmental > Aquatic > Freshwater > Lake | place: Democratic Republic of the Congo: South-Kivu... | reverse complement strand
TGTCGAGGTCATGGCAGCTCTTGGACAGGAGCATCGGAGTGGACTCCGACGAGTTCCGCCAGTTGCCGCGGACGAAAGAATGGGACATGTGGATATGCTCGACGGGCTCGAGATGCTGGACGCTGACGATCTCGCCCAGGCGGCCCGACTCGGCGACGTGCTTGATCATCCGGAAATAGGGCGTGTAGCGGAGGACGTGGCAGACGCCGACGACCGCCTTGGCCCGCCGGGCGGCGCCGAGGATGTCCCGGCACTGGGACCAGGACTGGGCGATGGCCTTCTCGAGGAGGAGGTTGTAGCCCTTGGCCAGGGCGGCCATGGCCGGGCCGTAGTGGAGGCGGTCCGGCGTCGTGATGATGATCGCGTCGCAGAACTTGGGGCCGTCGAAGGCCCGCTCCCAGGTGGGCCAGCGCCGCTCGGCGGGAATCCCGTGGGCCGCGGCCATGGATTCGTTCCGGTACGGGATGGGCTCGGCGACGCCGACGATCTTCAGCTCTTCGGGATATTTGCGGGCGTATCCGGCGTAGACGTTGCCCCGGGCCCCCCCGCCCATGACCGCCGCCGTGACCGGCCGTTTGGGCTTGCGCCATTCATAAGAGGCAGGCCGGCCCAGCGGATGGGGCTGCCCTTCCTGGGCCCGGACGAGGCGGAACGAAGCGAGCGCGCCGGCGGCGGCGCCGAACGTTTTCAGGGCTTCGCGGCGGTTGATGGATCGCGGCATGGTTTGATCTCCTCGGCGTTATTCACAGAGGGAAGAACGAACACCTCAGCGTGTTTTATAACTCCGGAGAGCGCCTTCGATCAAGCCGGACTTCATTTTTCTGGCGTCTTGATATACATACAAACTTTGTATATGATGAGTTCGAGCAAGGAGAACGATGACATGGCCACCAGCACTGTGAACATCTCTTTTCCGAAAGAGTTTCTGGAAGAAATCGACAGGATGGCCGAAATCGAAGCGCGAAGCCGGTCCGAGTTGATCCGCGAAGCGACGCGGATGTACCTCACCCAGAGGAAACGGTGGGACGCCATCTTCGCTTTCGGGGCGAAGCAAGGCGCGAAGCTCGGCCTCACCGAGAAGGACATTGCCGCGGAGATCGGGAAGTACCGTGCCCGGAAAAAAAAGTAAGCGTCTCCGGATCGTCCTCGATTCGAATGTGCTCATATCCGCCGTCGTTTTCGGCGGCAAGCCGAGAGAAATTCTGGAACGCGTCATTCGCGGGGATATAGGCCTCCTCCTCTCGCCGGCCATTCTGGATGAAGTCGAAGCCGTGCTGGGCGGGAATAAATTTCGCTTTTCGGGAGACGCCGCCCGGGCGGTCGTTCAGGAGATCGAAGCCCTGGCTGAGATCATCGATCCGTCGACGTCCGTTTCGGCCGTGCCGGAGGATCCGGTTCCTTGGAACCCACGCTTACTGACAGATATTCTTCTTGCCTAGTAGAGTCAAGATAGCGGCTTTCATAGAGGCGGCTTCAAGCGGAATTCAGCTATGAATTCGACGGGGGACACCACTTTGATACCGTGTATTTTATTTGCGAAATGCCGCTTGTTTCCGGTCACAAAGGCATCCGCCCGTCCCGATATCGCGACCTCTAAAAAGGGCTCGTCATCAGGATCGGGGAGGCGGAACGAAAGCGGGATTCCGATAGTTCCGATGCCTTCTTTTTCGAAGATGTCTATGAGCGCATTCACCTGATCCTTCGGAAAGCCGAACGCCGGCCGGCTCAGGACCTCTCGGTATTCGGAGAGAATTCTTGCGTCGTGGGCGAGCCGTATGGCACCCAGGACGGCCAGGCGCAAAATTGTCCCAGCCGGTCCTCGAGGTTTCAGAATTCCCGAGACGATGATATTCGTGTCAAGGACCACGATCACGATCGTGAGCCTTTACGGGCGGCTTTGATTTCCGCCTTGATTTGCTTATCCGTCCATCGCCCGAGCCCGCGGGCGGCCGCCGATCTTTGCATGTCTTCTAAAGCCAGGAGGGCCCTGCCGCGCCGGATGGCCAGGAGTTCGTATTCCACGGTCGCTTCACTCACGCCGGACAGAATCGCGATCGGTTTGCCGTTCGAAGTGATAATGACTTCGTCGTCCTTGATCTTCTTCCAGACCTCTTTAGGTTTTGTGCTCAATTCCCTGACCGAAACGAATCTCATGGCAAGCCTCTCTTTGATATCTGATAATCATCTGAAATTTAATAGTATAATTATTAATCAATGTGGAGTCAAGGAGGCTCGATTCCACCTCTAAAGAAGATAGCGCAAAAAGACCGCGATTCTCATTTCTTGGCCGGGACCAGCCGCTTGAGCTCCTCGAACCAGTTCTGGACCAGGATCATTTCGGTCGCGGGCGAAGGTTTTCTCTCTTCGTTTTTAACCATGAGGAATCGCTGCGAATCGAGGGACAGATCATAATTGCGGATGGGACTGCCGGTACCGAACCCTGATTTTTCGAAAAGAAGCCGCGGCTTTCCGGGAACAAAGCCGCCTGCCGTCAGGACATCAACGGCCCAAACTTGATCTGGCCTTCTATAGAAAAGCTTTCGGCCGTCTCTGGCCCACAGCGGCTGGCTGCCGCCTTCGTTCGAGATCTGGAATTTCGCCCCTGGATTTGGAAAAGGCCGGACATAAACGTCCTCCCGGCCTGATTCGTCGGACGAGTACGCTATCCAGCGGCCGTCGGGCGAGAATTCGGGATACCTTTCTTGGAATTTCGAATTCAAGAATGGCCTGGTCCGTCCCGAGTCGATGTCCGCCATGACGATGTCATAGCTGGTATCCGGATTGCTTTCCAGCAAAGCGACCGTTTTCCCATCCGGCGCGCATGAGCTTGGATATTGGCCATATCCGCTCGGTGTCAAACGCTCCATCGGCAGGCTTCCATCAAAAGGCTGCCAAAACAGGTTACGCGCCAGGGATTTTTGCCATGCAAAAACAATCCGTTTCCCGTCGAAAGTCCAGACCGGAGCGCTTGCCCTTCCCTCGGCCGTCAGCCGACTCGGCGTTCCTCTGTTTAAGTCATAAATCCAAATATGAGACTCGCGTCCAAGAGCTTCATACGCGACGCGCTGGCCGTCGGGAGAAAGCCGCGGGGCGTAAAAAGAAGCTTTCATGGCTGTTATCGGCTGGTCAGTTCCGTTCCGGTCCACCCACACAAGCGAGTGCTTCGGATCCGGGACTATACCACCCGATCCGTAAACGAGCGACCCCGCCTCAGAAATGCCGTACTGGCCGGCCGCGGTATTCATGCCGGTGTTTGTCGCGAACGATTGCATGACGTTTTCTACGAGGGCGACCGGCTGGCCGATCGTCTCCAACTTGGCCAAATCGAATCGGACAGCCATAAGCGTCCCCTGCCGCAAAAAAACGAGGTGTCCCGTAGAAACGTATCTGGCATCGGCAGCGTCCTGGATCAGGATTTTCCAATCACGAGTCTCGAGCCGGAGAAGCGCAATCCAGGGCATGGAATCCCAGCCGTGTCTCATAACGGTGAAAAGCACGGATTGGCTATTAGGGAGCCAGGATGGAAGACGGTGACTTGATTCCTCACGTTGCGCGTCCGGCCTTGTCAAGATCTCGGGCGTTCCACCCTCAGATGAAACAGTGGAGAGGCCGGATGATATTCCTCCTGTAAACACGATCCTGTTATCATGACTCCAATTCGCCCCGTAGATCGAGGGAGCATCACAAATGACGGTGGCCACGCCGCCTTCGATCGGGGCTTTCTTCACCTTTTGGTCCGCCCAGAATCCTACCCAACGGCCGTCGGGAGAGAGGAATGGATTGATGCCGCCTTCAGTTCCAGAAATAGGTTGAGCGTCCGGTTGCTCCAATTTTCGAAGATAGAGCTGCGGCTTCGCCTGAAGGCCTGGATTTTCCTCGATGGCGCTATAGACAATGAATTTTCCATCGTTTGATATGGCCATGGCCGTTCGGCTTGGGCGTTCCAGCGTCATGTCCGCTCTTCGTATGCCGTCCAGCCAATGATCCGACTCGACCTTAATGATCGACGTGACGACGGAAGAGGGAGCGGAAGGCCGACAATTCCTCATGAGGGCAAAGCCGATGAGGAGACCCGTGATGATCATGGCCAAAGCGCCGGGGACCGCCCATAAGTATGTGCGAGGTCGGCGGGCCGGCAATGGAGTTGGGGGTAATTCCGCCTCCGCTTCGAACAAATCGAGCTTGGCGTCGGCGATGTCGTGGTAGCGGAGGTTGCGATCTTTCTGAAGGCACCGGCTGAGGACGGCGCGGACATTCGCCGGCAAATCCTTCGGCAGCTCCTCCCAGTCGGGCTCGCCCTTGAGGATCGAAGCGAGGACCTCGGTGATCGTCTCTCCGGGGAAAGCCATCTTTGCCGTCAGGCATTCGTAAAGGATGCAGCCGAACGCCCAGATATCGACGCGCCTATCGACAGACTTGCCTTTAGCTTGCTCCGGGCTCATATAGGCAGCCGTACCGAGAATCACGCCAGGTCGGGTCATCTCCGCCGTGATCGTCGGCGAGTCGGCAATGCCGCCGGCCGGCGACTGATCGAGGAATGCCCGGGCCAGCCCGAAATCCAGAATCTTCACCTTGCCTTCGGGCGTGATCTTGATGTTCGACGGTTTGAGGTCGCGATGGACGATGCTTTTCTCGTGGGCGGCCTCGAGACCCTCGGCGATCTGGCGGCAGACATCAAATGCATCGTCAGCCGGCAACGGCCCTTTTTTTATCCTTTGCGCCAGCGTCTCCCCCTCGACCAGCTCGAGGATAAGGAAGCGTTTGCCCTCGGCCTCCTCCAGCCCATGAATCGCGGCGATGTTCGGATGGCTGAGGGCCGCTAGGAGCTTTGCTTCACGCTCGAACCGGGCCAACCTCTCCGGATCCGCGGATAAAATATCCGGCAGAACCTTGACGGCCACCTGGCGGTGAAGGCGAAGGTCTTCCGCACGATAAACCTCGCCCATCCCTCCGGCGCCGAGCTTCTCCAGGATTTTATAATGGGAAATCGTCTTCCCGGTCAACGCTATTGCTCCCCTGCTGAAAAAAGCCTACCACCCCTCGGTGCCGGGAGTCAAGAACGAGGGGAAGGATCAGAAGGGGTCGCGGACTTCTTTTTCGACCGCCCGTTGGACTAGCTGATTCAGGGAGATCCCGAGGAGCGCCGACTTACGGGCCGCTTTACGGTGGAGCTCCGCCGGCATCCTCACGTTGAAACTCCCGCGGCAGGATTTCTGGAGAGGCTTTCCCGCCGTCCGGCAGAGCCCGATATAGTCTTCGACGGCCTCCCGGAATGACCGCTTCAGCTCGTCGACATCGCGCCCCTCGAACGTCACCAGGTCGTCGATGCCCTCGATCTTTCCGAAGAAGCAGTCATCCTCGGCGCCGTAGTGGACCGAACCGATAAATTCCTTATATTGGAGAACGTCTTTCATCGTATCCATCCTCTCGCCCGCAAAGCCTCCTCGATGAGATCCAGTTGATAGCGCTTTAGATTCGGCCCCGGATGCGGCCGGTGGAGACGGACAATGTGACCGCTTACTTTGTGGATGAACGCCGTCCGCGAGCCTGCCGTATTACCGGTCCCCATTTTTTCGTATCCAAAGCCCCTGAGCAGCGTATTCATTTCATCAAACCTGAAATCCGCCGGCTTAGACAGGAATCGCGTTACCACTTGTCTTTCCGGCTCACGGTCAATGTAACATAGTTTTTTAGATTTGCAACTACTATTTAGTTGCCTGCCAACATTGGTCCACTCCGATCCCCTTCTAAGAAGACGCTCGGGAAGAGCGGCCGTTCCCATAATGAGAAATTCGTTTTTTTCGAACGTCCTTACAGATGGACCGATTGTCCAAGATGGACTCGGCCGATCCGGATCGACTTGACTTGAGGTGGAAGAGTGGTTATACTCAGTGAAGATTCGTTGAACCAATTGGATCGGAGTTTAACCATGCCTACGGTCGTCACTTCGGCAAAAGGCCAAGTCGTCATCCCCAAAAAAGAACGGGACCGGATCGGCATCAAACCGGGAATGCGCGTCGCCGTCACGGCGGTCGACGACCACATCGAGATCCGGCCGATTCCGGACAATCCGGTCGAACATTTCCATGGCTTTTTCAAGTCCGGCTCGTCCCTGACCAAGGCCCTATCGGACGAACGACGGAAGGACAGGGAACGTGAAGACAAAGCGCGTTCTTGACGCCTACGCGCTTCTCGCCTACCTCAACGAAGAGGCGGGACATGCCCGGGTCAAACACCATCTAGAATCGAGCGATTCCGAGCTCCTGATGAATGCGATCAACGTCGGGGAGATTTTTTACATCTTAGCGAGAGCGCGAAGCATGCGGGACGCCGAATATTTTTTGAGCGTGATCCTGCCCAGCCTTCCGATCGCCGTCGTCGAAAGCTCGCTCGAGGACGTCATCGAAGCGGCCCGGCTCAAAGCCGTCTATACGCTTTCCTATGCCGACTGCTTTGCCGCCGCGACCGCCATTCGGGAGCGCGCCGCGCTCGTGACCGGCGATCCGGAGTTCAAAAAATTGGGTAAAGCCGTTTCGCTCGACTGGCTCGGATGACGTCCGCGGCCCTTTGACACCTCGCCGCGCCGTCCTTTACAATGGCCGCAGCGAAGAGGAATTGAAACCATGGAAACGCTCATCGGAAAGCACTGGCATCATCTCCCGGCCGCGGAAGTCGTCGACCTGCTCTGCGGCGACGCCGTCAAAGGCCTGGACGGCTTCGAGGTCGAGCGCCGGCTCCGCCATTTCGGGCCGAACGTCCTCACGCCGCCCAAGCCCAAGCCGGCCATCATCCGCTTTCTCCACCAGTTCCACAACTCTCTGGTCTACATCCTGATCGCTTCGGCCGCAGTGACGGGAATCCTCAAGGATTGGGCCGACGCCTCCATCATCCTGGGCGTGGTGCTGATCAACGCGGTCATGGGCTACATCCAGGAAGCCAAGGCCGAAAAGGCCATCCACGCCCTGGCCGAGACGATGGGAGCCGAGGCGACCGTCATCCGCTCCGGCGAGACGCGGAAGATCCCGGCCGTCGGACTCGTCCCCGGAGACATCGTCCTTCTCCAGGCGGGCGACAAAGTCCCGGCCGACCTCCGCCTCATCCAGTCGCGGGACCTCCAGGTCGCCGAGAGCGCGTTGACGGGCGAATCGGTGCCGGTGTCCAAACAGGCCGACGCGGCCATCGACCGTGACGCCAACCTTGCCGACCGGACCAACATGGCCTACGGATCGACCCTGGTGACCTACGGCCGGGCGAGCGGGATCGCCGTTTCTACCGGGGACCGGACCGAGGTCGGGCGCATCTCCAAGCTCATCTCCGAAGCCCGGATTCTCGAGACGCCGCTCACGAAAAAGATCAAAAAGTTCAGCCGTATCCTGCTTTATGCCATCCTGGCGCTCTCGGGCTTGACCTTCGCGGCGGGCGTGCTCCAGGGCCGGGCCGCGTTCGAAACGCTCATGACCGCGATCGCCCTCGCCGTCAGCGCCATCCCCGAAGGCCTGCCGGCGGTGGTGACGGTGACCCTGGCCATCGGCGTGACCCGCATGGCCCGGCGGCGGGCCATCATCCGCCGCCTTCCGGCCGTCGAAACGCTTGGCAGCCTGACCGTCATCTGCACGGATAAAACCGGAACCCTGACCCAGAACCAGATGACCGTCCAGAGGCTCTTCGCCGGCGGCGGGATTTACGAGGCGACCGGCTCCGGATACGATCCGGCAGGCGAGATCCGGCCCGAGGGCGGCGGTGAGGCGCCGGGCCTGGCCGCCGGCTCGGCGCTCGCGGAAACGCTCCTCGCCGGATTCCTCTGCAACGACAGCGCCCTCGTCCATGAGGAGGGCCGCTGGAGCGTCGAGGGAGACCCCACGGAAGGCGCCCTGCTCTGCTCGGCCCGCAAGTCCGGATTGCCGGTCGAAGACGAAAAGACACGCCGTCCGAGGCTCGATTCCATCCCCTTCCAATCCGAATACCAATATATGGCCACGCTCCACGACGAAGGGCCGGGCCGCCCGCGGTCGGTCTACGTCAAGGGCGCGATCGAGGCGATCCTTCCTCTCTGCGCAACCGCCCTGGGAAGCGGCGGATCTCCCGAGCCGCTCGCTCCGGACGTCGTCCGGAAGGAAGCCGAGGGTATGGCCGCCCTCGGCCTCCGCGTCCTGGCTTTCGCCCGGACGGAAATTCCGGCCGGCCGGGCGACGCTCGAACATAGCGACTTGCGCCGCGATCTCGTCTTTCTCGGGCTCCAGGGCATGATCGATCCGCCCAGACCCGAAGCGATCGCAGCGGTCGCGACCTGCCACGAGGCGGGGATCATGGTCAAAATGATCACGGGCGACCATCCCTTGACGGCGGCCGCCGTCGCCGATCAAGTCGGGCTGACCAAGCCCTGCTATGGCCACGGCGCTCCGCGGACCTGCGTCCGGACCGGCCGCGAGCTCGCCGAGCTCGAGGACGGCGCGCTGGCCGCGGCGGCCGAAGAAACGGCGGTATTCGCCCGCGTCAGTCCCGAGCAGAAGCTCCGGCTCGTCGAAGCCCTGCAGGCCGGCGGGAATGTGGCGGCCATGACCGGCGACGGCGTCAACGACGCTCCCGCCCTCAAGCAGGCGGACGTCGGCGTGGCCATGGGGCTCGCCGGGACGGAGGTGGCCAAGGAAGCCGCCGACGTCGTCCTCACCGACGACAACTTCGCCTCGATCGAAGCCGCCGTCGAGGAAGGCCGCGGCGTCTTCGACAACCTGGTCAAGTTCATCACCTGGACGCTGCCGACGAACGTCGGGGAAAGCCTGATCATCATCGTCGCCATCGCGGCCGGACTGACTCTGCCCGTCCTTCCGATCCACGTCCTCTGGATCAACATGAGCACGGCCGTCCTTCTCGGCACGACCCTGGCTCTCGAGCCGAAGGAGCCGGGACTCATGAGCCGGCCGCCCCGCGATCCCCGCCTGCCCCTTCTAACGAAGGATCTGGTCCTGCGCATCCTGCTTGTCGGCGTCATGATTTCGGCCTGCGCGTTCGGCCTCTACGAATGGGAGCTCGGCCTCAGCGGAAGCCTCGAGCAGGCCCGGACCGTAGCGGTCAACGTCGTCGTCGTCGCCGAAGCCTTCTACCTCTTCAATTGCCGATCCCTTCGGCAATCTCCGTTCCGCATCGGATTCTTAGGCAATGTGTGGGCGATCGGCGGGGCGGCGGCGATGATCGCCGTTCAAGTCCTCTTCACCTACGTTCCCTTCCTGAATCGATTTTTCCAGAGCGCGCCGATCGGCGCCGCCTCGTGGATTCGCATCGCCGCCGCCGGGCTCGTCGTCTTCCTGGCGGTGGAGATCGAAAAAGGGCTGTCACGGCGGAAGGGCGCCGGCACAATCGGAGGTTGAGCCGAAAAAAAAGGGCGGCTCCCCTCTCGGAGAGCCGCCCTGAGAACGGGCGTTCGCGGGAAGCGCTATTTCTTCCTGATCTCGATCGAGCCGCTGAAGCTCTTGACCCGGAGGTTCGCCCCTCCGTTGTTCACGATGCCGCGCAATTCCTTCGGCGAGATCGTCCCCTGCATGGTGACGGGGAATTCGGAATTGACCCGGCCGCTGAAAGCTTCAGCGTCGAGCTCGAAGCCGGCGTTGGCCGGGAGTGTGACCCGGACGCCGCCGCTCAGCGTTTCGAAACTGAACCGGGCGCCGGGAGCCATGGTCCCGTCATAGGAGATTCCTCCGCTCAGGACCTTGACCCGGACGTTCTTGGCTTCGGAGATGTCCGAAAGCTCCACCCGGCCGCTGGTCGTCTCGGCGTCGACCGAGCCCTTGACCCGGACCGCCCGGATGTTGCCCGAGACCGTCTTCAGGTCGATCTCGCCCGCACCGTCTTGGAGCTCGATCCGGCCGCTGACGTTCCGGCAGTCCACTGTGCCCCCCATTTGGGACAGGGTCACGCTGCCGCTGGTGACGTTGCCTTCGAAAGCCCCGCCGATAACCGCGGCTTCGACCGAGCCGCTGACGTTCTTGACCTTGATGGAGGCCTTGTCGGGGATGGTCAGCTCGTAGTGGACCGAGACGTTGACGTTGCGCGCCCGCTCGGGATATTTGGTGTCGATCTGGACGATATTGCCGGTTTTTGCCACTTCGATCGTCACCTTGGCGAAATTCTCTTTGGCTCTCGCTTCGGAGCCGACGTCGGAGACCTTGCGGGCCGCGATCTGGACCTCGGCCTTGTCCCAGCTCTTGACGACGATGGCGCCCGAGATGTTGTTGATGATGACTTTGCCGTCCTTGGCCAGAGCTTCAGTCCTGTCGAATTTCTCCTGGTACTTTTCGCCGGCCGGCGCGGCGCCGGCGAAGACACTGCCGACAAAAACGAGCGCGGTCAGGACGACCGCGGCTTTTGCGCTTTTACGGTTTTTCATGGTGATCCTCCTTCTCTCCTCCGTCATATCTTCTTGCCCGCCGGCGTCGCCGAGGGCGGAGTTTTGCGGATGTCGATGAGGTTGTCGAGAAAATCCACCTTATCTTTATAAGCACTCAGCAGATACTGCCGAGCGCTGAGGTCGTTCGGATTCTTCTTGACGGCCGCCTGGCAGGCCTGGATGGCCGAGTCGATCTCGAAGAGGTTCCGGGCGAAGACGGCTACGACAAGCGGGTCGAAGCTCTTGGGCTGGGAGCCGACCGCGTCGCTCAACGCCTGAATGGCCAGCTTGTAGTGCTTCTCGGCCTCCTCGAGCTTGGCGAGGGTGAAGCGGTCCTGCGCGGACAGGCTGTTCAGGTCTCGTCCGGGGCGAAGGCCGATGACCAGGCCTCCGACGATGACGAGAAGCAGCGCCGCCGCGGCGAAGGCGAATCTGGCTTTCCCGGAGAAGACATAGGTTTCATGCCATTTCGGCTTGGGAAGCCTGATCGGAGCCGGGGCGGGACCGGTAATCCGGATGCCATCGAGAATGCCCGCCCAGACGCGGTTCGTAGGCTCGTGCTTGGGCAGTCCCTTGGCCTGTTCGACGATGCCCTGGAAGTCCTTGAGCAGGTCCCGGCAGTCGGGGCACCCGTCCAGATGCTCCTGGAGCCGTTCGTTGTCTTTCGCGCCGAGCGTCCCGTCCAGCTTGTCGCCGATGAGCTTGTGCGCGTGTGAGCATCTCATGGTCGTCACTCCTTAGCACGCCTTCCTTTTGGTCAAAAAGTCCCTGAGCCTGAGCCGGGCCTTGAAGAGTTGGGACTTCGAAGTCCCGACCGACAAGCCGAGCATCCGGGCGATCTCCTCGTGTTTGAAGCCCTGGACGTCGTGGAGCAGAAAGATCTCCTTGAGCCTTTCGGGCAGACGGGCGATCCCTTCGTCGAGCGGCCGCCGGACGTCGCCCGAGGACTCGCTTTCCCCGGGCGCGTGCAGGAAGCCTTCCACGTCATCCAGCGGGACGGCTTTCTGCAGCTCGGCCCTTTTCCCGCGCAGGTAGCTGTAGCAGGTGTTCAAAGCGATGCGGTAGATCCAGCCGGTGAAGGTCTCGGTCCTGTGGACGTCCTCGATATGGGTGAAGACCTTGATGAAGATCTCCTGGAGGAGGTCCTCGGCCGTGGCCCGGTCATAGGTATAGCGATAGGCCATGTTGAAAAGAGCGTTTTTATAGCGGAAGTAGAGCGCCTCCATGGCCCGCTCCTCCCCCGCCTGGCTGCGCCGGATGAGGTCTTCGAGGGCATCGGGAACGGCCGCGGCAAGAACAGCCTCGTCTCTGCCGGACCGGGAGGAGCCCATAACGGCATTATCTACGATTCGGAGGTTGTTTGCCAGGGCCGCTTCTTGGAAGGACATCTGTTGTCTCTCTTCAACCGTAATAGATGACGAAAAGGCAAAAAAGGTTGCCTCGGCCTGGATTTTTTTCATCATTGTCAGGGGCCGCGGCCGGGCTTATAATGCCCCCATGGACGGACGGAGGATCGCATGAAAAAATACAATTTATTATTGACTTTTTTGCTGCTCGCCCTCGTCCTACCGACGGTGCCGGCTCCGGCCCAGACGCTGTTTGACGAATTTTTCTTAGACCAAGCCCTGCGGATCGACCTTTACCAGACGGGCGACGCCAAGGAGGAGACCCTCACCATCCACCGGATGTATCTGGAGGGGATGTGGCCCGAGTCGAAAGGGGGCCTCATTTATCCCTTCGAATACGCCCGCTATGCCTATAAGCTTTACGACGTCGCCTCGAACCGGCTGATCTTCAGCCGGGATTTCGACACGATGTTCTCCGAGTATAAAACGACCTCTCCGGCCCTGGCCGGCGTCAAACGGGTCTTCCAGAGGTCCGTCCGCATCCCGCTTCCCAAACGCCCCGTGCTTTTTATCGTCGAGGCCCGGGACAAGCGCCATCTCCTCCACCCGCTCTTCGATCAGGTCATCGACCCGGCCGATTATCACATTCTCCGGGAGAAGCCGGCGGCCGGGGACGCCGTCTTCGAGATCCAGGTCACGGGAGACCCGCACGCCAAGGTCGATTTCGTCTTCCTGGCCGAGGGATACGCGGCTGAGGAGAAGGACAAGTTCAAGTCCGACCTGGGGAAAATGACGGACTACCTCTTCAGCGTCGAGCCGTATAAAAAAATGAAGGACCATTTCAACGTCAGGGGCGTCTTCCGGCCGTCGCCCGAATCGGCCATGGACGAGCCCCGCCAGCGCGTCTATAAGAAAACCGTCCTCAACGCGTCATTCAACGCCTTCGACCTCGACCGCTACATGCTGATCGAAGACGACCACGCGATGCATGAGATCGCCGGCCGGGTGCCCTACGACGCGATCATCGTCCTCGTCAACAGCAAGCGCTATGGCGGAGGAAGCATCTGCCTCGACTACTGCGTCACGACCGTGGACCATCCCTCCAGCCGGCAGGTTTTCGTCCACGAGCTCGGCCACTCGTTCGCCAACCTGGCCGACGAGTATTATCAATCCGAGGTCGCCTACAACGATTTCTACCCCAAGGGCGTCGAGCCTCTCGAGCCCAACATCACGGCCCTTCTCGACCCGGCGAACGTGAAGTGGAAAGACCTGCTGGCCCCGGGCATCGGCGTGCCGACCGAATACGGCAAGGAGGCGGCCGAAGCCCTGCAGGCCGAGCGCCGAAAAAACCGGGAGGCCCAGTCCAAGGACATCGAGGAAGCCAAAAAGAAGGGCGCGCCCGAGAGCGACATCAAGCAGATCCAAGAGAAATACCGGAAGGAGGACGCCGCCCTGAACGCCAAGGCCGGCGAGATCCGCAAAAAATACGCCGACCTCGAGGACAAGGTCGGAGTTTTCGAAGGGGCCGGCTATGCCTCGAAGGGGCTCTACCGCCCCATGATGTACTGCCTCATGATCTCAAGCCCCAAGGGCGAGTTCTGCCGCGTCTGCCAGCAAGCCATCGCCAGGATGATCGAATTTTATTCAGGAACAAACTGATCGCGCGGAACGCAAAGACAGCCGCGGCTTCTGATTCTATTCGATAGCCGGAAGGGTCATCTTCTCCGGCTCGAAGATGACTTGGCGCTCCCCTTGTTCGACTTGGCCGAGGTCGATGAGGTCGTATCCCGCATTCTTCCCCGTCCGGATCGTCCTCGCGGACTCCTTTTCCGGAACGAAAATATAAAATCCGATCCCCCAGTTGAACGTCGTCAGGCAGTCTTTCAGGCCGACGCCCGTCTCGAGCATGAAGCGGAAAAGCGGCGGGACCTCGTCCACCCATGCCGTGATCCGGTACGTGAAGGGCTTCTTGGCATAAGCGATCTTGGAGATCCCCCCTCCCGTACCGCCGAGCAAAGAGTGGATCTCGATATTCTCCTTCTGCAAAGCCTCGACGAGCCGGACATAGGACCGGGTGGGGATGAGGGCCTCGTCTCCTAGCGTTTTTCCGTTCGGAAGCAGCTGGAGGAATTTGTCTTTGAGCGTCAAAGCCCGCTTGATCACTAACGAAATCCCGTTGGCGTGAAGCCCCGAGGACGGCACGCCGATGATGCGGTCTCCGACGGCCAGCTTTTCGCCGGTGACCATCCTCTCCGGAGGAGCGATGAGGCCGGTGATGCACCCGGACAGAGACGGCGCGCTGCGGACGGGAGGCTCGGCTTTGACCAGATAGCGGAGGGCGGGAGATTCGCCGGCCGGCAAGGCCATCCCGCACATCTCGCAGGCCCGATAGAAGCTCTCGGCGAGGTCCCGGCTCCGTTTTTCGTCCAGGAACCATTCAGAGTCGCCGGCGGCCACTTCGTCCGTGTAGATCACGGGGAGGGCGCCCTGGCAGATGACGTCATTGGCGGCCATCAGGGCCGTGTCGATGCCGATGCCTTCGTAGTAGGTCCTCCCGGTCCCGGCGTGCTGGTACATCCATTCCGCGATCCAGTTTTTGTTTCCGAGGCCCTCCTGCGTCATGCACCAGAGGTGGGGACCGGCGCCCTTGTAGCGGAAAACGGCGCCATGGGCGCCCACGCTTTCCTCATCGACGAACACGCCGCGCTGGTTCGGAAACTTGAGCGTCTTCTTCCCGGCGCTCACCATGGCCATCTTGAACGGCTCGATCTTTGCGTAATCCACCCCCGCCTTGGCGTAGCCCGGCTTTGCATTCTGTTTCGGCATTTCGTGCGGCCTTCATCCTTAAAATAGTCAAATTTTCCGAAATAAGCAAATCCCGCGACGGGCGTGATTTCGCTGGAAGAAAACTCCCAAATCCCTTATAAATATAGGAAGACCAAGGAGCGGCTATGAGCAAAACTTTCCGGGATTCGACCTTCATCATGCTTGTGATCATATCCCTGAGCTTGGCCGATTGCCGCAAGAATCCGGCCGGAAGCGGCCAGGCCGAGGTCTCGGGCCTCATCGAAGCCGTCAAGACCGACGTCCGAGCCCAGGCCCAGGGTGAGGTCGAACAGCTTCTGGTCAAGGAAGGTCAGAAGGTCGCGAAAGGGGACCTCCTCTGCGTCATCAACGCCGACAAGCTCCGCCTCCAGATCGACCAGGTCAAGGCGGGCATCGCCGCAGCCGAGGCCAAGCTCCGTCTGGCCAGGATCGGGACGAAGAAGGAGCTCATCGCCGTGGCCAAGACGCAGGTCGAGACCGCGGCCAAGTCGCTCGAGCTGGCCCAGAAGGACGCGGAGCGGATGGCCACTCTCCTCAAGGAAGGAGCGGTATCGGTCAGCCAGAAAGAGCGGGCCGACCTGGCCCTCAAGGCCGCCCAGGACCAGCACAAGAACGCCCAGGAAAATTATCAAATGGCCCTTCGCGGCCGGGAAAAAGAAGAGATCGAGATGGTCCAGTCCGAGATCCAGGGCCTCAAGGTCCAGGAACAATATCTTCAACGGATCCTCCAGGACACCGAAATCCGGTCGCCTGTCTCGGGATATCTCGAGGTCAAGCACATTGAGCTCGGTGAATTGGCCGTGCCGGGAGCGGTCCTCTTCAGCCTGATCGACCTCGGCCAAACGTACGTCAAGGCCTACTTAGCCGAGTCCTATGTCGGGCGGGTCGGTTTGGGAGCGGAGGTCTCCGTGACCTGCGATTCGTTCCCGGGCAAATCCTTCAACGGCAAGGTCGATTTCATCTCGAGCGAAGCCGAGTTCGCCCCGCGGAATATCCAAACCAAGGAGGAGCGGCTCAAGCTCGTCTATATGATCAAATCCTACCTCGATAATCCGGCCGGCGAGCTCAAGCCCGGCATGCCCGTAGACGTCAAGATCAAGATGAAATAATCCTCCTACGTTCGATTCAAACATGCTCGCGGTCAATGCGCGTGGCCTGATAAAAACATTTGACCGGACCATCGCCGTTCACGGCGTCGATTTGGAGGTCGAGGCCGGAACGCTGGCGGGCTTGATCGGGCCCGACGGCGCGGGCAAATCCACCCTCCTCCGCCTTCTCGTCGGCCTGCTCCGGCCGACCCAGGGCCGGGTCGAGATCGCCGGTTTCGACACGGCCGGGAAGCCGTTCGAGGTCAAGGAGCGCGTCGGCTATATGCCTCAGCACTTCAGCCTCTACGGCGACCTATCCGTCGCCGAAAACATGAAATTCTTCGCCGATCTCTACGGCGTGAAAGAAGCGCATTTCGCCGCGCGGAAGGCGGATCTCCTCAAATTCAGTGCCCTCGGTGCCTTCGAGGACCGCCTGGCCCGCAACCTCTCCGGAGGGATGCAGAAAAAGCTGGCCTTGGCCTGCAACCTGTTTCATACGCCGGAGATCCTCCTCCTCGACGAGCCGACCACCGGCGTCGACCCCGTCTCCCGCCAGGAACTGTGGCGGCTTCTGGCCGAGCTTCACGAACAGGGCGTCACGATCCTCATGACGACGCCGTACATGGACGAGGCCGAGCGCTGCGAGAAGGTGGGATTCATCCACGAAGGGCGGATCCTGGCCTATGACTCTCCCCGGCATCTGACGTCCGGGATGAGGGACGAGATCGCCGAGCTTGTCGCCCCGCTCGAACCCTCGCTTAAGGCCTTGAAGGGAATCCCCGGCCTGAAAAGCGTCCATCCATTCGGCGAGACGGTCCATATCGTCCTCGAGCCGGGTGGAGCCGCGCTCGAAACCGTCCGCGCGCGGTTGGAGGCCGCCCAGATCCCGGTGAAGAGCCTCGCGAAAATCCCGCCGTCGTTCGAGGATGTCTTCCTGGCCCTGGCCCAGAAAAATAATCCCCCCTCGCCCCCCTCGGGAAAAGGGGGAGCTGAGACATGAGCATGGCCCCCGCGAGCATCGACGTCCGCGGCCTGACCAAGACGTTCGGTTCGTTCACGGCGGTCGATCATATTTCTTTCAGCGTCGAGAAGGGTGAAATCTTCGGTTTTCTCGGCCCGAACGGAGCGGGCAAGTCCACGACGATCCGGATGCTCTGCGGCATCCTGAGCCCCACATCCGGCGGAGGGACGGTCGGCGGCTGCGACATCGGGTCTCAGCCCGAGAAGATCAAGACCATCATCGGCTATATGTCCCAGAAATTCACGCTCTACGGCGACCTGACGGTGGCCGAGAATATCGACTTCCACGGCGGCATCCACCGGCTCACGCCGGCCCGGCTGAAGGAACGGAAGGAATGGGTGCTGGCCATGGCCGGTTTGGAAGGCCGCGAAAACGCCATGACCAGGGACCTCAGCGGGGGCTGGAAACAGCGCCTGGCCCTCGGCTGTGCCGTTCTCCACGATCCGGAGATCCTGTTTCTCGACGAGCCGACGGCGAGCGTCGACCCGGCCTCGCGCCGGGATTTCTGGCGGCTCATCTACGAGCTGTCGGTCCGCGGGACGACGGCGTTCGTCACCTCGCACTACATGGACGAGGTCGAGCGCTGCCACCGCATCGCCATCCTCTACGACGGCCGGATCATCGCCCTCGGCCCGCCCCGGGAGCTCAAGCTTCGCTTCACCGGCCGGGAGGCGGCGTCGCTCGAGGACGTTTTCGTCTCGGCGATCCAGGGAGCGCGGCCCTCATGACGCGGCGCGTCCTGCCCATCGCCCGGAAGGAGGCCTTCCACATTCTCCGCGACCCGCGGAGCATGTTCATGGCCATCGGGCTGCCGATCGTCCTGGTCCTCATCTTCGGCTATGCGATCAACTACGACATCCGCCACGTGCCGATCGGCGTCGTCGACCAGGACAAATCCGCGTTGAGCCGCGACCTCATCTCGAGGACGAGGTCGAACGAGTCCTTCGACCTCAAGCTCCAGATGGACGACTACGCGAACGTCGACGAGATTCTGAAGTCGGGCCAAGTCACGGTCGTCCTCGTCATCCCGCCGAACTTCGCCCGGGACGTCGGCCGGGGCGCCGACACCGCCATCCAGCTTCTCGTCGACGGGTCCAACAACAACACGGCCCTGATCACGCTCGGCTACATCTCGAATCTCGTCCAGAAGTTCGCGACGTCGACGCTGACGGAAATCCTGGCGGCTCGGGGCGGCCCGGCTGTGACGGGCGTGCCCGTGGTCGAGCCCCGGACCCGGATTTGGTACAATCCCGAGCTCAAGACGGCCAACTTCATCGTCCCCGGCCTCATCGCCGTCATCATGATGGTCATGACGGCCATGCTCACCTCGCTCACCGTCGCCCGGGAATGGGAAAACGGGACGATGGAACAGCTGATTGCGACGCCGGTCCGGGCCGACGAGATTGTTGTCGGCAAGCTCATCCCCTATTTCGGATTGGGCATGCTTCAGGTGGTCCTTGTCGTCCTGACGGGAACGCTTGGCTTCGGGGTCCCGCTCCGCGGGAACCTGCTCAGCCTGTTCACGGTCTCGGCCGTCTTCCTGGCCTGCGGGCTGGGGATCGGGCTGATGATCTCCATCAGCACCCGGAGCCAGCAGCTCGCCTATACGGTCTCCATCCTGGCTTCGATGCTTCCCTCGTTCCTCCTTTCCGGATTCATCTCCCCGATCGCCAGCATGCCGAGGGTCATCCGCCTCGTCACCCACCTCGTGCCGGCCCGCTATTTCCTGACCACGCTGCGCGGCATTTTCCTCAAAGGTTACGGATTCGGCATGATCTGGCCGGAGCTCGCCGCGCTGGCGGCGTTCGCCGCGCTGGTCTTCGTCGTCTGCCTTAGGCGCCTGAAGCTTCGCTTGGAAAAGGATTAGGGATGTTCGGAGTCGTCCGCCACATCGTCCGCAAGGAATTCATCCAGACCTTTCGCGATAAGCGAATGATCGGCCCGCTGTTTCTGGCGCCGGTCGTCCAGCTCATCCTGTTCGGCTATGCGGCGACGGTCGACGTCAAGAACGTCAAGCTGGCCGTCGTCGACCAGGACCGGTCCCAGGAGAGCCGGGACTTCGCGGCGGCGTTCACCCACTCCGGCTATTTCACCCAGACCGCAGCGCCCGACTCTCCGGACGGATTGGACGGCCTCCTCCGGGACGGCACGGTCCAGGTGGGGTTCGTCATCCCCGAAGGTTTCGCCAAAAAGCTCCGGGCGGGCTCCGCGAGCCCCGTCCAGGCGATCATCGACGGGACGGACGCCAACTCGGCGACGATCATGGGAAGCTATGTCGACCTAATCTCCGCACGCTTCAGCGAGAGCGTCATCCTCGAGTCGATGGCCGGTCGGAGGATCGCTTTGCCGCGGTTCGAGCCGCGTGTCTGGTTCAATCCGGAGCTGAAGAGCTCGGTTTGGATGGTGCCCGGCGTCGTCTGCCTGATCCTCCTCATCACGACGCTCCTTCTGACCTCGATGGCCATCACGAGAGAACGGGAGATGGGCACGCTCGAACAGCTCATCGTCTCGCCGATCAAGCCCCGAGAGCTCATCCTGGGCAAGACCCTCCCCTTCATCCTGATCGCCTTTTTCGACATCGTCCTCACCCTGACCGCGGGCAAGGTCGTCTTCGACGTTCCCATCCGGGGGAGCCTCCTCTTTCTCTTCGGGTCGGCGGTTCTTTTCATACTGACGACTCTCGGCGCGGGCCTCTTCATCTCGACCGTCTCCCGGACCCAGGGCCAGGCGATGATGTCGGTCATGTTCTTCGCCTTCCCGGCCATGCTGCTTTCGGGAATCTTCTCGCCGATCGAGTGCATGCCGAAGGTCATCCAGTGGCTGACCTATGTCAATCCTCTTCGCCATTTCGGCAAGATCGTCCGGGGTATTCTCTTGAGGGGGAACGGGCCCAAGGATTTCCGGCTCGAGCTCGTGCTCCTCCTCGGCATCGGCCTGACCACGTTCGTCCTCAGCGCCTTCCGATTCAGGAAGAGGCTGGAGTAAGCGGGCGGCGGCCGAAGGACTAAAGGTATCGCCTGCAGTGTTTCCAACGGCCGGCTTGACAATCGGCATCCGAGATCTTACTCGAGATATGACTATAATATTGGTCCGAATATAGACCAATTGGAGAGAGCCATGATTCGCTATTCGGATACGCTGCCGCTGAGCCAAGCCAAAGCGCGTCTCTCCGACCTCCTGCGGAGGGTTCGAGAGGAGCATTCGTCGTTCGCCATTACGCATCGGGGCAAGGTCGAAGGCGTTCTTTTGAGCGCCGAAGAGCTCGACGGGCTCGTCGAAACCGTCGAGATCCTGAGCAATCGGGAACTACTGGCCGGCATCGACCGCGGTCTCAAGGACGAGAAAACCGGAAGGCTCCACACTCACGAAGAGGTCTTCCCGGACAAATGAAAGCGCAGGTTTTCAACGTCCTCTTCACGAGAGAGGCGAAAAAAAACATCGATAAGCTCGATCCCTCGGTCAAAAAAATCCTCAGAAAAGCGATCGAGTCGCTGGCCTCACAGCCCTACAGAGGGAAGCCTTTGTCCTATGAGCTGGCCGGGCTGCGATCCTGGAGGAGCCGATGATGGAGGACCTGAGGCAGATGGCGGCCGTCGGATCGAACGAGAACGTCAACCTGGTCGTTCTATGCGACCGGGCTGAGGGCAACTCGAACGAGCCGCTCCTCAACATCCGGAACTTCACGTCCGCAAAATACCTCCTGGCCCAAAAGGAGGGGTTCCGGGAGATCCGGGACCTCGGAGAACTGAATATGGGAGACCCGGCCAACCTGGCGAACTTCATCGCCTGGGGCATGACCGCCTACCCCGCCCGCCGTTACGCCCTGGTTTTTTCGGATCACGGCGGCGCCTGGCCGACGGCGACGACATCTTCGTCGTCGGCGACATGACCGGCGGCATATCGGAGGAAGGCGTCGCCTACGGCGCCTATCCCCTGGAAATCATGTACATCAAGGACGGAAACAAGCGCTCTTATGGCTACGTCAGCTACGTTTTGGACGGCGACGACGTCGAGATCACCATGCCGTTCCACTACTATCCGCCGGGAAGCAAGACCTATCTGGAGGCATTCGCCCTCATCTCCGGCAACGTCAAGGAGCCGGACGATTCCTGGGAACAGATGTACTACGTCGAAGAGCCGGACGGGGCCTACGGGGAATTGGAGATCGAGGACGGAGGCCGGGTTGTCCCCCTCATTCTCAAGCTGGCCAAGGCCGATTCCGAGATCGAGGACGACGTCTGGGTCGAGACCGACCCGGTCAAATTCGACGCCGAGAACGACCTGGACATCGACTTTCAAAAGCTCGGCGGCGGCGAAACGATCTATCTGCAGCTCATCGTCGACGACTTCGGGGGGAATTCGGACTTCGTCTACTACAAAGGACCGATCCCGAAGAAAATAGAACCTGCCGTCCGCGCTCCCTACGGCCGGTTCGGCGGCGCCCTCCGCGGCCGGGCAAGGCTGGAACGAGGCGAATGAGGCCAGCCGGAAAAAGCGAGAACCTCGAAGCCGAAGGCAACTTTTTCTCCTCGGCTCCGTATTTGAACCGAAAGGCCCGTTCGTGTTATGAAAGACGGCGACAAGGAGGCCGGCATGCCCACGGTATTAAAGGTCGAAGGACTTAAAAAGAGCTACGGAAAGAAGGAAGCCCTTCTCGGAATCGATTTCGAGGTCCAGGCGGGGGAAATATTCGCCCTCATCGGCCCGAACGGCGCGGGCAAGACGACGACCCTGCGCATCGTTTCGACGCTCCTCACGCCCTCGGGAGGCAAGATCACCTTTCTCGGGCATGACCTGAAAAAGGAGCCCGACAAGATCCGGGAAAACATCAGCTATCTGCCGGAAGAGGCCGGCGCCTACCGCAACCTCAAGGGGCGGGACTACCTCAGGTTCATGGCCAGGTTTTACGCGGAAACCCCCGAAGAGGCCGAGGCCTCCGTGAAGCGGGCCGAGGCCATCGCCGAGCTGGGGAGCGCCTTGAACGACAAGGTCGGGACCTACAGCAAGGGCATGGTCCGCAAGCTTCTTCTCGCCCGGGCCCTGATGACCAAGCCCAAGATGGCCATCCTGGACGAGCCGACCTCGGGCCTCGACGTCATCAACTCCCTCGAGGTCCGGGAGATCATCAAGCGATTTGCCAAGGAAGGAATCTCGGTCCTGCTGTCCTCCCACAACATGCTCGAGATCGAATTTCTCTCCGACCGGGTGGCCCTCATCGACAAGGGACTGATCCTCGACGCCGGGACATCCCAGGGGCTCAAGGACAAATACCAGGCGCCGAACCTAGAGGTCGTCTTCAGGAGCGCCCTCCGATGAAAAAATTCACGAACCTGCTCATCAAGGAAATCAAGGAACTGGTCAACAAGCAGCTCATCGTCTCCCTAGTCATGATGATGGCCATCTTCTACTTCATCGGAAACCTGGCCAAGACGGAGATGAAGAAGGCGGCGGCGACCCAGAATATCTCGGTCATGGACCTGGACCAGTCCGAACTTTCCCGGGGATTGGTCGGGAGCCTCCAATCGGCTAATTTCAAGATCGACGGCGTTCAGGGGCAAAGCCCTGAGGCGGCCGTTGAAGCCGCCAAGAAGAGCGACACCTACCTTCTCCTGGTCATCCCCCAGGGCTTCGGCGACTCTATTGTCCGGCTCGAGCCCAAGCAGATCTCGACCTATACATTTCTCCGGAGCTTTTCCGTGGGCGGCATCCGGAAGTCCGAAATTTTGAGGGCCGTCATCTCGGCCACCAACTCGTACCTCTCGAATGACGTCTTGAAGAAAAAAGTCCCCGACGTCCCGCCCGACATCCTCAAAACGCCGATCAAGAGCAAGGACTACGTCATCGTCAAGGACAAGATGGCCGAGGGGTCCGCTTCGGCCATCTCGGGCATGGTCTATTCCCAGTCCATCCTCATCCCCATCATCCTTTTCATGATCATCATGTATTCCTCCCAGATGGTCATCTCGGCCATCGCCATGGAGAAGCAGAACAAAACCCTGGAAACCCTGCTCACCGTCCCCATCCCGAGGACGGCCATCGCCACGACGAAGATGCTCGCGGCGGGCATCGTCGGCCTGCTCTCGGCGGCGATCTACATGATCGGCATGAGGTCGTACATGGGCGGGATGATGGGGGACCTCCGGACCGCCGGCGCCTCGCAGAACGCGGTGATCAAGCAGCTCGGCCTGACCCTCTCGGGCAACGGCTACGTGTTGCTCGGGCTGTCCCTGTTCTTCGCCATTCTCTGCGGGCTGGCCTTGGCGACGATTCTGGGCGTTCTGGCCGAAGATTTCCGGAGCGCTCAGACCTTGATGTTGCCCCTCATGCTGATGATCCTGGTCCCGTATCTTTTATCCTTTTTCGCGGACGTCAACACGATGCCCCTTCCGGTCAAGCTGCTGATCATGGCCATCCCATTCTCGCATCCCTTCCTGGCCTCGCCCAACATCATGCTTGGCCATCACGCCGCGGTGCTCTACGGAATTCTGTACATGGCCGTCGTCTTCGCCGTCCTGGTCGTCATCACCGGGAGGATCTTCTCCACGGACCGGGTCCTGACCATGAAGCTCCGCTGGGGCAAGAAAAAGGTCGTTTTGTAAATATAGATCTTGCCGACGAAAGCGCTCGGCGAGCTTCTTCACCTGGATCGCGGGAGTCAGAGTGCGGATGAATTCTAAAAAGCTTGATTCCTAGTCTACTTTACGGTAGACTACTCGTGAGTAGACTGCGATATAAGAGGGACTAATGGAATTCACCGATCGGGAAAAAGAACTGGCAGCTCTGGAGAAGGCTTGGCAGGGAAAGGAAGCCCAACTCTTGGTTATCTTCGGTAAACGGCGGGTCGGAAAAACGGAGCTCATTAAACATTTCATGAAGGATAAGCCTCATGTCTACTTTCTCGGCCAGCGGGTCAACGGCATCGACAACCGCCGCTGGCTGGCCGACCTGACGGCCGATCACTTCAAAGATGATTTCCTCAAGACGGCGGGATTCCCGGACTGGCGCGCTTTCTTTCAATACGGCCGGGATCGGATCAAAACGAGAACCGTCCTGGCCATCGACGAATTCCCCTACCTGAATGAAGCCGAAAAGGGACTGCCGTCGATCTTCCAGACCGGATGGGACGAATATTTCCGGGAAACGCCCGTTTTCCTGATCCTCTGCGGATCGAGCATCGCCATGATGGAGAGCGAAGTCCTGGCCGAAAAGTCGCCGCTTTTCGGAAGGAGGACGGGACAGATCCAGCTCAAGCCGTTTCGCTTCGCGGAGGCCCGGAAATTCTATCCCCGGGCCTCATTCGATAAGTGCCTCGAGTTTTATGCCTTAGCGGGGGGCAGCCCCAGCTACTTGAAAAGGCTGGATCCGGGTCGTTCAGTCCTCGATAACGTCATCTCTCAGGTTTTTCCGCCCGAAGCTTTCCTCGCCCGCGAGGTCGAGTTCCTGCTCAGGGAAGAGCTCCGGGAACCAAGAAATTACTTTGCCATCCTGAAAGCAATCGCTTTCGGCAAGAGCAAGATCGGCGAAATCGTCAACGATACCGGCCTCGACAAAGGAATCCTGCACCGGTATCTCTTCACGCTCGACGACCTGCAAGTGATTCAAAAGGAAGTGCCGGTCACTGAGCGCCTGCCCCTCAAATCCCGAAAAGGCCTCTACCGCATCCAAGATCAGTTCATCAAGTTTTGGTTCCGCCACATTCTGCCGAATCGGGCGGCAATCGAAGAAGGCCGATACGAACGGCTTCTTCCGCGGCTGGAATCCGACTTTCCCGCCCTCGTGGCGGAAAACTACGAGAAGCTCGCCGTCGATATCGTCCGAGCACGGGAGGACCTTTTCTTTCCGACGGACGCCGCCGGCCGATGGTGGAACAGAGAAGAGGAGATTGATCTGGTTGCGGTCAACGAGGAACGCAGGGAAATCCTCTTCGGTGAGGCCAAGTGGAGCGCTCGTCCTGTCGGGATTGACGTTTATAGAGACCTGAAGCGAAAAGCGCCTCTTGTCGATTGGCACAACGGCGAAAGGACGGAGCGATTCTGCCTTTTTTCCCGGAGCGGCTTCACGAAAGACTTGCGCGAGCTCGCCCGCAAGGAGCAGGCTATATTATTCCAAAGAGATCATTTGGTCGAAACCTAACATTGTTGGCGTTTTCACGGCGTGCCCTCGACGAGTTTGATTTCTTCCTTCGTCAGGCCGTAAAGCTCATAGACGAGCGCGTCGATTTGTTGATCGGTGGCGGTAACGGCATTCTGCAAAGTCTGCTGCTCCGCGTCCGACTTGGCCGCGCGCAGCTTCGGCGTCAGGACCAGCATCTTGTCCACTAGCTCAACCAACTTGTCGTGCCGGGCGCGGTCGGCGGATTTCTTAGGGTCAATTCTCGGAAAAGGCAGTGAGCGTGTCTCCTTGAGGACGATCTTTGGGAAGTCGTCGCGTTGAGCAATGTTTGACCGATGGAGGAAATACCAAGAAAGTAGCTTACTGTTGATACAGCCGAGTAGGAACTCAATTCGCGGGCCGTCGGGCAGAGGCAAGACACTCTGAATAGATTTGTTCGTGACGAAATCTTCCGTGGCCTTGGCAGCTTGGATTTGAAATTGGCGGCTGATCAACTCGCGAATGAGAAGACGCGGTCCCTCGAAGTAACGGGCTGGCTTCAGCTCCATTAGTGTGTCATCGAAGCGTACGAATTTCTGCGGCCCCCTGTCCATAAAGTAACGGCGAACTGTTCCGCCAAATGCGTACCGACTGGTCTTGTGTGTTGGCTTATCCGTCAAGTTATACGGAGTCACTCCACGCTGGATGTCAGAATAGGTCGAGAAAGGTACACAGTTCTTTTCGAGCTTTCGGATTATTGCCGTTGCCGCTTCGCTGGCGTATGTCAGGTAAACGTCGGAACCGTCATGAAACCAAGCCGCAATGTCTGCGGAGGCCGTGCCTTCGTCGAATTCGGAGGCAGATTTGATGCGGTGTCGCTTTGGAAAAGTTTTAAGACAGACGCGAAAAGACTCAGTTCGAGGCCAGGCAACGGGCTGCGTTCGCTTGGCGGCAGCGAAGATCGTTGTGTCAACCCAAGCGTCGGCAAATACATCATAAGGGAGGTTGACAAAAACTGCCGGATCTGTGTTCTTGGCGAGATAACGCCGGAGCAAGGGATACCTTGCTCCGCTATACCAGCCCGTTGGAACGATCATGGAGACCGTTCCGTTAGGACGCGTGAGGCGAAAAGATTGTTCCATGAAGAGAGCGTAGGTATCCACTTCGCGCCCCGCGGACTCGAACTTACTGCGGAGATGTTCAATGGCTTCTTTGCCAATTTCGGCCCCATATGGCGGATTGCCGATTACTGCGTCAAACCCGCCCGCCTTCATAATAGCCGGGAATTGCACCGGCCAATCAAAGGCACGAGCGCGCACGAGGTCATCGGGCACGAGCGAAAAGTCGGAAGCGATGAGCGAATTGCCGCATTTGATGTTGTCTTCGAGGGGCGGCAGCAGAGCTTCTTCGCTGCCGAATAATCCACGCTCGCGAGCCAGCGTGGCGCGGTTCACGTTCTCAAGCATCTTAAGATAGAGTGAGAGCTGCGTCACTTCCACCGCCTGCGGGTCGAGGTCCACGCCGTGGATGGTTTCGCGTAAGATGCGGCGCTTGGCTTTGGATGTGAGGTGGACGGCGTTTTCCTCCACCCAACACCAATCCTTATTCCGCTTGCCCCGGTGGTCGGTCAGCCATTGCTGGCAATACTCGCAGACGACTTCGAAAGCGTGGATGAGGAAGCTGCCCGAGCCGCAGGCCGGGTCGAGGATACGGAGATCGAGGGCCTCCTCCAGCGTCCGGCCGGCGAGCAGTTTGCCGACGGTTTGAGCCACGATATATTCAACGATATAGCGCGGAGTGTAATAGACGCCGCCGGCTTTGCGGACCTCCGGTTTTTCCTCGATGATCACGCCGCGCCCGCATGGACGGACGATCTTGCCGAGGAAACGTTCGTAAATGATGCCGAGAATTTCGACCGGGATGTAGTTGAAAAGGTAGGGCGATTCCTCGTCACCGACGTCGTCAAGAAAATGCGCCAACCATTCCTCACTTACAACGAGCTCCTCACTGAAATGAGGTTTAAAGAGGTTCCCGTTAAAGAACGGAATTGAGGATGGGGGGCGACGGTCTAGCGCCCGGAAGTGAGCGACAACCTCGCGCCAGAGAGAGACGGGCGGCTTATGGTCGGCTTTCATGTCTTCGGCCCCGTCGCCCTCACGGATGAGAAATTTGGAGGGCCGAACGCGGCGGGGGACGGCATCTTCCGCGTTGGCTCGCCAATATTTTAAAATCGCGGCCAATGGGCGGCCGGTGTCTATGTCGCGGTCTTCGCAAATGCGTAGAAAGAGCAGGCGGTCGAGGATGCGTTGGACGGCTTCATTGAGTCGGGTGCCTTCGAGAAGATCGGCGCGGATGTTTTGGTGGAGTAGGTTGGAAGCTAACTCTCGGCGCGCTTCGTCGAGGAAGTTCAGGAAATCGGCATCGATAGTTCGAGTTCGATCGGGCTTGAAGAGCCATTGTTGGCGCGCTCTTCCCTTGGCCAAAGGCGCACGGGGAAGTCGCTCAACCAGCCTTTCAATGCTCCCCTTGGCTATAGAGGAGCGGGCGAGAAGGTCCCATATTTCCTGAGCGACAAGCGGATATTGCTGGAAATGCCAAGTTTTCCATCGGCCAATCACTTCTTCTTCCGGGTGGGGCTTGCTTCCGACCACATAAATCCGCATTTCCTCGAAATCCGTGAGCACGGCCAGCGCGAGCCCTTTGTTCCAGGCATAGCGTTTAGCCTGAAAGGCAAAACGAGCATCGAGAGCCTCAACCGGCTTCTTTGCTTCGCATATGAAGCGATCCTGTCTGTCGGTGCGGAATAGATAATCGGCGCGCTTCTGCCGTCCGGCGATATTCGTTCGGCTCTCGATCTCGACTTCGCGATGTTGCGGAATGAGGCCGGCCTTATTCTCCACATCCCAACCCAAGGCCCGGAAGAGAGGATCCAGGAATTCCTGGCGGAGACTGGCTTCGTCGTAGACGTTGCTTTTATATTGTTTGAGGTTGCGGCCGAATTGCTCGACCAGACGGTCAAGGTCCGTCCGAAAGCTATCCGGCGATGTCCCTCCTGGCAGCTCGGCTTTAGGTCGCATGGCTTACGTTCTCTCTCTACGATCAGTATTATACGTCACTTTTTCCGGCAGCAGCATCATAGTGATCGACCGGGATTATGGTCTCAGAACTCCGCCCGGAGCGAGAGCTTTTCCCCCGCCTTCAAGACGAGCGGCTCGGCCCAAGTCACCTTGATCCGGCTGCCTTCCTGCGTAAATTTCGGCTGGAAGGCCATCCCCGCGGCTTCGCCTTTTAGAGCGGTGAGCTTCTTGGCCTGGACCGTAGGCGTCAGGGTGAAGATGAATTCTTTGAGCGCCTGCTCGCCGCCGGCGACCGTCAGTTCGACGCCTAGGAGCGACCCTTTCTCTTCACGCTGCGCATAACCGCCCCAGCCGCTCCCCGTCGTCCAGAACGTCCGGAAATTGTTCGGATAGAGCTTTGGAGCGAACTCGAGGCTCCGGGCCGGGCCGGAATACGAATACCCCGATAGGGCGAGGAGCACGCCCCACGACGACATGGCGCGCGCGTAGTGGTGCCCGCATTCGATCTCGTCCCACGGATTGCGCTTGAGCCCGTCATAGCGGTCGCGGACGGCCTTGACGATGCTCAGCCCCTCCTCGACCAGCCCTTCGTACATCAAGTGCGACGCGACATGGTATTCGATCCCGGTCCAGACCTCGTCGGAATAGACGAACGGCAAGGGAGGCCGGCCGCCCTTTGGCCAGCTGCAGAGGAGAAGGCCGCTTTCGTCGTTGAGGGCGTAGGTTCGCTGACCGTTGGACAGCTCCCGGAAGTCCGTCAGGAAGTTGTATTTGTAGATCGAGCCCAGCGTCGACTTCAGGCGGTCCTCGGGCAGAAACCGGCCCAGTCCGGCGACCATGGCCAGCCATTGGCCGAGCATCTGGTCGGACAGGCAGCCCTCGCCGTACTGGTATTTCTTCTCCATGACCTTGTCGTACTTCTGGACGTAGTATTCGCCGTTCCAGAGGAGGTCGTTGAACTTGACCTTTCCCTTCTCAAACATGTCTTGATAAAGCTTGGCCGCGGCCGGGTCGCCGACCGCCTCCGCCATCCGGGAACCCGCCAGCAGAGCTCCTAAGTAGAATCCGCCGATCATGCTGTTCGGGCCGTAGAATTCGATATCGTACGTGTTGTGCTGCTCGCCCTCGACGAGGCCGTCCTTGTCGGCGTCCCAGGAGAGCCAGGTATATTCGAGCGCCGCCTTGGCTTTCGGCCAGACTTTTTTCAGGAACTCCAGGTCGCCCGAGAGCTGCCAGTCGCGGTAGAGGTTGATGATCTTGCCCAGCGAGCCGTCCGCGGCCGGCCGGAATTTCCACAGGACGCCGCTGCCAAGAGGGAGAGCGGTGCGGAAGACCATCTCCCCGTTGGCCTTCGTGTTGTAGAGGAAGTCCACTTCCCTCATGAATCGCTCGAGGCTGGGGAAGAGAAAGGCGAGCGATTGCTCGTAGTTCCAGACGTGGCCGCAGTTGAGCGGGCAGCAGCCGCTCTTGTCGTTGCAGCCTTCGAAGCCGAAGAATTTCCCTCCTTCGAGCCAGAAACAGGTCACGGTCCGGGTGATCGAGGCCTGGCTGGAGACGGCGTCGAGGACGTAGGGCGGCAAAGTCGAAGAGAAGAACGTCTCATGGAACGCCCGGCTCTCCTTCTCGAGCCGGGGGAGGTTCTTGACGAGGTATTCCGCGGACGCCCAGGCATCGGGGAAACGTTCCGCATAGTGGTTTTTGTACATCTTGCCCCGCTGCTCTCGGACGATGTCGAAATAGTCGACGAAGTTCGGGAAATTCCAGGAGAGGATGAAAGGCAGGGTAACTTCGCCGAAAGGCTCGATTTCGGCCATGAGGCCGAGCGTGCCGATATCCGTGCGGCCGTCGGGAGAGGGGGATTTCTCGTCGAGGTCCTTCAGCCGGCCGTCGGGGGCGAAGTCGTCCCAGAAGATCTGGAGGTCGTCCCACCAGTCTCCGCGGACCCAGTGGGAGAGATACGTGATGTTCTTCCACGGTGTTGCCAGGGCCATGGTCCCGAACGTCGCCGCGTCCGGCTTCATTTTCTGCGAAGACAGGAACAGGCCGGAGAGCGGCTGGCCTTTGCGGATCTCGTTCACGTTTTTACCGAATTTGGGATTTCCGACGCCCTCGATCCCCCCTTCGCCGTCGAAGCCGACGGGATTGAGGATCGAGCCGGCCACGGTGACCTTGGCCGGCAGCCGGCTGAGGTTGCGGACCCGGAAACGGACGACGAACGCCGGAATCCCCGATTCCTCGGGGTCGAGAGGAAGGAACGGATTGAAGGCCTCTATCGTAACCTGGAGGGGGAGCTTGCTGTCGTCCATGTCGATCCAGGCGAACGGATATTCGCCGCGGAAGCGGGCCCGCTCCATGCGCGGCAAGCCCGGCACCTCGGTCCGGCGAAATCCGTCCTCGCCGGTGAAGGGGGGCGTCAGGGCTCCCTCGAGGACGCGGACGAGCGGCTTGCGACCCTCCTGGGCGAAATGCAGGGCGAAGAAAGTGAAGGGCAGGTTGACGCCCTTGCCCGGGCGGTTGAAGATCTCCCAATCGCGGAGGTTGCCCCGGCCGCCGAGCGAGACCGTGCCGGTGCCGACGCCGCCGAGCGGGAAAGCGACCTCCTTGGCCCCGGCGCCCTCGAAGGCGCGCGGCCGGCCGAGCCGGTAGAGCTCCTGGGCTGTATAGGCGGACTTCGCCTGCTCTTGGCTTGCGGCTGCGGCAAGATCCGGAACGGCAAGGATGGCGACGAATGCGGCCGCGAGAAATCCGACAATTACGGCCAGCGACTTTTTTATAGGCATGACGCTACCCTCCCCTTCCCGAAGATTAGCACGCCCCGATTTTATAATTTAGGTGCCAGACAACTCAATCACCAAATTATCGCCCGCCAATAAAGGTGCCAGACAACCAAACCACTAAATTATGATTCTCGTCCTGAATACAAACGGAAGAACGGAGGGAGAATGGGCGCTCGAATTAAGTGATTGAGTTGTCTGGCACCTTAATTATTTGAGGATCTCGGCGAGCTTCGTTTCCATGTCGCTGAAATGCGTCCCCGGCCAGTACACACGGCCGCAGGAAGGGCAGGCGGCGAACGACTCGGCATGCTCGAGGACGAAGGGCGTGACCAAGTTGGCCGCCTCGGATTTCGGGAGAGGGTTGAGGGCCTTGTTGCATTCGAGACATCGGGTATAGGGCCGGACGCGCTCGCGAAGCTCGAAGCGGTCCAAGACCTGCCGGACTTGGTCCTCCCAGGTTTCGCTCTCGATGAGGAGCTTGGTCAGCCCCTTCGCCCGGCCAAGAAGGGCCCGGTCCCGCGTCAGGAGGGCCCGGCCGTCCCGGCGGGCGACGGCCAGCAGCTCGTCATCCTCCGCGACAGGGAAGAACAGGACGTCGAAGCCGAGGATCTTCAGCCATTTGGCCAGTTTCCCCAGCATGCAGTCGACGATAAAAGTCATCTTTTAAAAAGGGGGCGTGTCCTTTGGGGACACATACTTTAGGGACGCATCCTCATCCATCAGGGAAGAAAAAGAAGGTGTCCCAAAAGTACCTGTCCCCAAAGTATGTGTCCCCTTTGTCAGAAGCATAAAAAATGGTGGACGTTGGGGGATTCGAACCCCCGGCCTCAGCGATGCGAACGCTGCGCTCTCCCAGCTGAGCTAAACGCCCACGCGATGCCTCCGGCCTTTCGCGGCCGGTTCGGGCGCTTTAATTTAGCATGTTTCCGGATATTTTTCCATCCCCGATATATGTTAGAATGAAGGGAATTCGAGCCAACGGGCGTATCCATGAGCAACGACGACAAGGCGAAGCGCATCCTCGACACGCTGACGGGGCGCTGGGAGAAGCCGCTCCTCATCAAGATGGCCAAGGCCCTCCCCCGCTGGGTCTCTCCGGACCACCTGACCGTCCTGGGGATCCTGGCCGGGTTTGTCATCTTTGCCGGCTTCGTCCTCGTCCAGCGCTCGCCGTGGTGGGTCATGCTGAGCAACGCCGGATTCGTGATCCACTGGTGGGCGGACAGCCTCGACGGAACGCTGGCCCGCGTCCGCAAGCACGAGCGCGAGAAATACGGCTATTTCGTCGACCACATCTGCGACGCGTTCACGATCTCCCTGATCTGCGTCGGGCTGGGGCTCTCGCCCATGATGCATCCGGGATTCGGCCTGGGGATCGCCATCGGCTATCTCATGATGAACATCTACGCCCACGTCCTGACCTATGTCGAGCACGTCTTCAAGGTCTCCTACGGCCGTTTCGGCCCGACCGAGGTCCGGATCATCTTCATGGCCGGGACGACCTTGGTCGCGTTCTGGAATCCGGCCATCTTCCGCCTGTTCCGGTTCCGGTTCATGCTGGGGGATGTCATAGGCCTGGCGGCTGCAAGCATCCTCATGCTCGTCTTCATCATCTCCTCCATCCAAAAAGCTTTCGAGCTCGACAAAGTCGACAAGGCGAAATGGAATCCGCCGCAATCTTGAGCCGGCCGGGCTTGAACTTTTCCGGCCGGATTCCGTATCCCATTGACGTCCGCTTTGGCTTAAGCTAAACTCGACGGCTAATAACGGGGGTTGCCCCCTAAGGAGGTTTCAAGTGAATCAAGGAAGATTTTTCGGTCGAAGCGCGAGAATCCTCGGATTTCTTCTGGCCGGACTCGTCATCGCCGGACTGGCGGCCGACCGGCCCGCCGATCCGCAGGGCGCCGTGACCCTGGCCTATAAGTTCGTCGAAGGTGTCCCTCTCTCTTATAAGCAAGTCGGCAGCCAGATCCAGGACATCGACGTCATGGGCCAGACGATGACCACGGAAAGCAATTCGACCATGGACATCACCCTGAAACCGAAGGGCTTGAAGGACGGCAACCACCTTCTCGGAGTGACGATCGACGGCATGACCATCAACGTCAACAGCCCCCAAGGCGGGGTCACCCCCGATATGAGCACCATCGTCGGCAAGAGCTTCGACCTCGTCCTATCGCCGTTGGGCAAAGAGGTGGATGTCTCGGGCGCCGCCGCGTTCAAGATCGATATGGGAGCTTCCGGCAGCCGCGACCTGTCCTCGGGCTTCCAAGGCCTCTTCCCGGACCTCCCCGATCACCCGGTCAAGGCCGGCGACAAATGGCCCAGCGAGGACACGGTCGTCCAGAAAAGCGACTCCGGCGAGATCCAGATCAAGCTCAAGTACGAGCACACGCTCGACGGCTTCGAGACGATCGAAGGCCGGGAATGCGCCCGGATCAAGTCCGTCTTTAACGCCACGATGGGCGGCGCCCTCAACCAGGGCGGCATGGCCTTGGCCATGGACGCCAAGATGCAAGGGACCGGAACGTGGCATTTCGCGGTCAAGGAAGGCCTGTTCGTCAAGCAGGACACGAAGTCCACGGTGAGCGGCGTCATCACCGCCGAGGCCATGAACATGTCCATCGCCATGACGGGCCAGCAGACGGGCTCGCTCGCCCTGGTCAAGAAATAGAGACGGGCTCGGAGGGCTCGGGGTCGCGTCTCCACTTTCCACTTTTCAGGATTATTTCCTAATCGATCGAACGCCTCCGGAAAAAGTGGAAAGTGGAGACGCGACCCCAAAGTTCGACCCCAAAGTTTAAGCTCTCGGCGGTTGGCGGGGTTCGCCCATCAAGTCGGCAAGGCGAAGCCTTTTTCCCGGAACAGCGCGACGCACGCGTCCACGACATTCGGGTCGAACAACGTTCCCCTGCTTCTGGTGATCTCATCGAGCGCCTTGTCGATGCCGAGCGAAGCTCGATACGGCCGGTGCGAAGCCATGGCTTCGACGGTGTCGGCCACCATGATGATTTTGGATTCGAGAAGAAGGTGTTCTCCGGTCAGCGCATTCGGATAGCCGGACCCGTTGAGCCGCTCGTGATGCTCCAGGATCATCCGGGCGATGGGCCAAGGGAATTCGATGTCTTTAAGGATATCGTACCCGCATTGGGAGTGGGCTTTGATCAAATTGAATTCGATCGCCGATAATTTCGTCGGTTTGGTCAGAATTCCGCGGGAACCGTGATCTTCCCGATGTCATGAATTCCGCTGGCCAACCGGATGCTCTCGACCTGAGGCGCGGCCAGGCGCATTTCGCCGGCTATGGCATGGGCCAGCTCGGCCACCCGGCGTTGATGGCCGGCCGTGTAAGGATCTCTCAACTCGACGGTCGCGACCATCGCCCCAACTGTGGATTCCAACGACTTTTGGAGTCGACGCTGACTCTGATTCCGCTCTTCTTCCGCCCGTTTTCGATAACCGATGTCACGCGCAATCCCTTGGAATCCGATCACGTCCTGCCCGCGGAAATAGGGAACGGAACGGACTTCTATGAAATGAATTGCCCCATCCTTCCCCCGGACCTGGTATTCCACCGCTTCGTTCGGAATTTCTCCGCGGAGAAGGAGGGCCAGTCTTTTTTTGTGCTGATCGACGAATTCCTCCGGTATGATGTCCCACAACGTCATCGACAACAATTCGTCCTCGCTGTAATGAAGGTTGTCGCACATCGCCTTGTTTACGGACAAAAATTTCTCCTGCCGGAAATATATTCCTTGAGCGCCTTGATGAACGATTCGGGATTGATCGGCTTTTCGACGTAGGCCGTACACCCCGCGGCCATGGCTTTCTCTTTATCCCCCACCATCGCATACAACGTCACGGCGATGATCGGGATCTCTTTGAACGCGGGGTCCTCCCGGATCTTCCGGGTGGCCGAGTAGCCGTCCAGGACGGGCAATTGGATGTCCATCAGAATCAAATCCGGCCGCTCTCTCTTGGCCAAGTCGACGCCGGCGCCGCCATCCCGCGCCTCCAGGACCTCGTGCCCCAGCTTGGTGATGATGAACCGCATCATATAGAGGTTGTTCTCGTTGTCTTCAATGATCAGGACTTTCTTCATGCGGAATTTCCTCCCATTCCCTCGGCACACTGAACGTGAACGTGCTCCCGCGGCCGTACTCGCTCTTGACGGAAATCGCGCCGCCGACGAGCGTCAGGATCTTTTTGAAGAGGTACAAACCCAGCCCCGTCCCCTCGTATCGCTTTGTCGAAGACATGTCGATCTGTCCAAAGGGATTGAAGAGCTTCGCCAGATCCTCGTCGCGAATCCCGATCCCCTGGTCGGAGACGCGGACCGTCAAGCGGTCCCGGCCGCCCTGTGTTTCCTTCGGATCCCTGGTCAGGACGTTGATGATGCCGGAAATGGCATTGGTGCCGTAGATGGCCGAACCCGGTCCATAGACGACTTCGATGCGGTCCACGTTGGTCAGATTGAATTGCCCGCCGGCGTAGAAACCCCCTGAATTCAGCTCGTTGATCTGGATCCCGTCCACCAGGAGAAGAATCTTGTTGTTCTGGCTGGGAACGCCTCTCATGAAAGCGTAGCTGTTGAAGCCCAGGATGTTGCGAAACTGGAATCCGGGCAGGTCGGCCAGGACGTCTTCCAGCGTGAAATACCCGTTGTCCCGGATCTCATCCGAGGTGATCACGCGCACCGTAGCGGGGACTTTATTGATCGTCCCGGGCTCCTTCAAGGCTGAGACGACCTGCAGCTTGAGGAGATCGGCCATATTGAGCTCGAGCAGCTCTTCCAGGCTTTTTCCCTGGGCGTGAAGCAGCGGACCGGCCAGCCCGCCGATCCCCACGACCACGATGAGGCAGATCCATGGCCTGAGGGCGGTCGACGACCGGGCTTTAGCGCGTTCGGTGAAGAACGGCGAACGACCTACCATTCTGCCCTTCTTTATATGAAGAAAGAATGAGGCCCGACGGAAGACCTTCTTCGTTCGATGGGCGGACTATATCATCGACTTCGGAAGGAGCCAACGGGCTTTTCGGGGTCCTGTCCGGAGAGCGGAGTCAGAATCGTACGGCTCGCCGCGGCGATCGGGGCGATGTTACATAAACTCAAGAACGACCGTCGCGCGAGACCCTTCGCCCGCCGCCCGGCGCGCGGCTTCGCCGCCTGTGAACTGAAAAACGAGCCGGGCTCCGTCCGTGGGAGCCGTCCCGGTCGCGCAACTCCCGATGTCCTTGAGGATCGCTTGCGGTATTGCCGAGAGGACGATTCGACCCGCGCCGATCCCTTCGTTTTTCTTTCCTGAAGGGAGGGCCTCGAGGGTCAGGGAACAGCCGGAGGGCAGGGAGCCCGGACCTTCCATCCGAGCGGTCAAGGTCCGGGACTGTTGTCTCGCGGCAATGATCGAATACTGGATATAAACCTCGGACATCAAGTCGGAAGGTCCCTGGATGCCAGCGAGGCGCTCGATGTTTACGTTCAGCCTCCCCGGATTCCCCTCGGCATTCAGGACGCACGCCTCGGATACGCCCATCGAAACGCGCTGGACGGCGGTTTTTTCTTCACGGACGCCGGCCCACATCCCGGGCAAGAAAGCCAGCGCGAGCGAGAAGCCCGCGATGATCTTGAGCCCTTTATTCCCAGGTTTCGCGGGGAGCTCATTTTTTTTCATCGATCTTCAATCCGCTTTTTGCGTTTAATGAACGAACTCGGAGGCTGACTCGAGATCCGTCCCCCGGACGGGAGCCGGAACAGCCTCTTGATCGGCTGGCGAGAATGCCTCCGCCGCTTTCCAGCGGTTGCGGCCCTCGTTCTTCGCTCGGTAAAGAGCCCGGTCCGCAGCCTTGATCAGGATTTCGGGGCGCATCCCGCGCTTCGGAATGACCGTGGCGACGCCCAGGCTGATGGTGATGCCTAGATCGGCCGAAGAGGATTTGCGCCCGATCCTCTCGGCTTCGATGCGTTCCCTCAACCGTTCGGCCACTTGCGCCGCGCCATCGCCGCCGGTCGCCGGAAGGAGAATGATGAACTCTTCGCCGCCATACCGTCCGACCAAGTCCCCGGCCCTCGTCACGGCCTCCGCCAGCGCGGAGGCCAACGTTTTCAAGCAGCGATCTCCCGCCTGGTGGCCGCAGTTGTCGTTATAAGCCTTGAAATGGTCCGCATCGACCATGATCAAGGACAAGGGCGAGGCCTGCCGCTCGGAGCGCCGCCATTCGGTCTCGAGCGCCCGCATGAAGTGCCGGCGGTTGGCGAGGCCCGTCAGGTCATCGTGAGTGGCCAGGTGTTCCAGTTTCGCGTTGGCGTTCTCGAGTCTGGCGTTGACGTCGGCCAAGTCCTTGGTTCTGGCCTCAACGAATCCGTTCAATTCGCGTTCTCGCTCTCTGTATTGGCGGACGCGCCGGCGATAAATGCCGAAACCGGCCGCGAAGAGGATCCCTGCGACCAGGACGGCAAAGGCCTTGCTCTGGCGGAAATACGGCTTCAAGGTGAATTCGAACGAGACGCCCTTTTCGTTCCAGAAGCCGTCGTTGTTGCAGGCAATCGCCGAAAAGCGGTATGAACCGGGGGACATGTTCGTATAGAACGCGCTGCGCCTCTCACCGGCGTCGATCCACTCCTGGTCATATCCTTCGAGCCTGTATTTGAACTTCATTTTTTCGGGGGCGATGAAGCTCAACCCGGCGAAATGAAATTCCAGCGAGCCGGGACCGGGGGGAACGACGGCTCTCGAGGCCGGGCAAAGAACGCGGCCGTTGACGAGGATCCGCTCGAAGGCGACCAGCGGGGGGAGGAGGTTTTTCGGAATGATGTCGGGAGAGATCACGACCAGGCCTTCGGTCGTCGGGAACCAGACCCTACCGTCGCCGGTTTTCGCGCCCGCCGGCTGAGCGTTGCCGTTGCATTCGCTGCTTCGCATGCCGTCCGCCGTTCCGTAGGAGAACGAACGGATGCGATCGGCCGTCCCTTCGGCGAAGCGGTCGAGCGACTTTTTCTCGGCCCGAAAGATGCCGAGGTTGCAGCTCATCCACAAGTTCCCCCGATCGTCTTCCAGGATTTGATAGACGACGTCGTCGAAAAGCCCGTCCCTGATCGTATACCGGGTGAACGAGCCGTTCTTGAAGCGGCAGAGGCCTCCCCCATAGGTGCCCAGCCAGAGGACGCGGTCTTCGTCCTCGAGAACGACGTAGATGGGCTCTTTCGGAAGGCCGTGCTGGGCGGAATAATGAGTGGTCTCCCCGTTTTGCCATCGCGTCAAGCCGTCGTTGCTGCCGATCCACAAACATCCATCCCGGCCGGGCGTCAGGGCCCGGATGACGTTTTCCGGGATCCCCTTGTCGCGGTAGTTGATGAACCGGCCGTCTCGATACAGATGCACCCCGCCTCCCGACGTGCCGATCCACAGCCGTCCGGCGCGGTCCTGGGTGATGCAACGGATATAATCATGGGCGAGCCCGTCTTTGCGTGAATAATTGACGAAGCGGCCGTCCTTGAGGCAGGCAAGGCCGTTGTTGGTGCCGACCCAGAGGAGGCCGGCGGCGTCCTCGAATAAGGCGCGAATCGCGTTGTCGGGCAATCCGTCCCGCGTGGAGAATGTCGTCACCGAACCTTTCCGGAGACGCGCCAGGCCCCCGTTCAAGGTTCCGACCCAAACTGAGCCGTCGCGGCTTCCCAGGATGGTCCGAACCTCTTTGGAAGGAAGGCCGTCCTGAACGGTCAGAGTGGCGAACTTTCCTTTCCACAGCCTGTTGAGCCCGTTTCCATAGGTTCCGACCCAAATGAGGCCTTCCCGGTCCTGGCAGACGGACAGGACATAGTCATCCGACAATCCTTCTTTCGTCGTGAACCGGGAAAACGTCCCGCCCGAAAAAACGCTGAGGCCTTTTTTCTCGGTGCCGATCCAGATCCCGCCCGTTCCGTCCTCGTAAAGGCAGGTGATCTCGTCGCCCGTTAAGCCGTCTTCGGTCGTGTAGGTGCGGTAGCCGTCGCCCTTCGTCCGCACGACGCCGGCGCGCGTTCCGATCCATAGGCTGCCGTCGGAGGTCTCCCGGATGGCCGTGATAAAATCGCTCGGCAGTCCGTCTTTTTTTGTCCAAACGGAAATCCGGTCGTCCTGCATCCGGTTCAGGCCGTTGGCCGTCCCGATCCAGACGATCCCGTCGCGATCGCGGAAGACGGCCGTCACTACGTCTGCGGAGAGGCCTTCGCGCGTCGTATAGCTTGTGAATGCCCTGTTTTGTTGCAGCAAGATGAGACCGCCGCCATAGGTACCGATCCAAAGAGCGCCCTGGGGGTCTTCACAGAGAACGGAAACGAAATCGCTGTTCGAGCCGCGGTTGAAGAAATGCGTCGAAAAATTGCCGTTCTGATAGCTGAGGAGCCCGTTGGCCGTCCCGATCCAGAGACGCCCGTCACGGCCTTCGCACAAGGCGCGGACGTCGTTGTGGCGGAACGAAGGGGTGTTTTTCTTGTTGAAGACGCTGAATTTTACGCCGTCGAACCGGACCAGCCCTTCTTGACTCCCCAGCCAGAGGTAGCCGTTTTTCGCTTGAAGGACGGCCTGCACGGTGGCCTGAGGCAGGCCGTCCCGCGTGTTCCACGTCCGGCACAGGTACTGCGACAGCGGCGTGGACGCGCCGGCAAGAGAATGCGCGGCGGCCAGAAGGATGAAAAAAACAAGCGTCTTTCCCGGCCGCATGAGATTCGGATGTTTCCTCATGGGCTTCGTCTCTGTCGTGCCGCCGAGCTCCATTCTTCTTCTCTCCGGCTGTCCCTAATACAAGAATGGTGCCAAGGCATCATGCACTTACTATCTTATTGAAATTAAAATATATAGGAATGAGGGCGGATTGCTCAGAGTGGTCCGGAAATCGGTCATGTCCGGACTTCGGGCTGCACCCCGTTTCAGGCGCGGAGGAAGGGAATCTTGTATTTTTTCAGCTTCTCGTAAAGGGTAGACCGCGAAATGCCCAGGCTCTTCGCCGTTTTCCTGATGTTGTTCTCGTTGGCCTTCATGAGATAGGAGATGTACTCCGATTCCAAATTCTGAAGGGTTCGAATCTGATCACTCCTGAAAAAAGGCAGATGGGACTCGGATTCGACGTAGGCTTGGAGGTTTTTCGGCAGGTCCGGAATGTCGATGAATTCCTTCTTGCACATGATGAGGGCGCTCTCGACGGCGTTTTTGAGCTCCCTGACGTTTCCCGGCCATGGATACGTGAGGATCAGCTTCTGCGCCTGCCGGGAAACGCCCTTGACCCGCTTGTGGATCTTTTCGGAATACTTTTCGAGGAAGTGACGGACCAAGAGCGGGATGTCCTCCGGACGGTTTTTCAGGGGCGGAAGATGGATTTCGATTTTGCTCAGGCGGTGGAACAGGTCCTCTCGGAATGCCTTTTTGCCGATCTCGTCCCGCAGGTTCCGGTTGGTCGCGGCGACGATCCGTACCTCGACGCGGCGGTCCTCGGTCGACCCCAGCGGCCTGAAGCAGTGGGTTTCCAGGACGCGCAGCAATTTGGCCTGGATGGTCGGGGGGATCTCGCCGATCTCGTCCAGGAAAATCACGCCGTCGTCGGCCTCTTCGAAGAGGCCTTTTTTATTCCTGTCCGCGCCGGTGAAGGCCCCTTTGACATAGCCGAAGAGCTCGGATTCGAAGAGGTTTTCCGGCGTCGAGACGCAATCGCACACGACGAATTTCTTCCCCCTGAGCGGGGACAGGTCATGAAGGGCTTTCGCCGCCAGCTCCTTGCCCGTTCCCGTCTCGCCGGTGATCAGGGCCGTCGAAAAATACTTGGCGATATTCTCGATGAGGGAGAACACCTCGAGCATAAAGGGGCTTTTGCCCACCATCCCCTGAAAAGCGTATTTTTTTTCGAGCTCCTTTTCCAGGAGATAGGTCTCCCTCCGGAGGCTTCGTTTCTCCAGGATCTTTCTGTATATCGAACGGAACGCGCCGGAATGGAGGGGTAGGGCCAGGTATTCGGTGGCCCCCAGGTTGATCCAGTCCAGCATTTCGTCCGAAGGAATGGGAGGGCCCGCGACAATCACTTCGATGATCGGGTCGAACGTTTTGATGAGCTTGATGAGCGAGCAGTCCCACTCCTCCCCCCGGTGCGCCTCCATGAGGACGATGCGGCACCTTTTGTCCTTTAAAAACGAAAAGACGTTGTCTTGCTTCCCGCAACAAATCAAATGGAACGCGCCTTCCTCGTCCTCCGCCGTCAGCCGCGTGCGGAGCGTTTCATCGTCTCCGATGATCAGGATGTTTTCCCTGGCTTCGCGGCCTTTCGACTCTTCGACAGTCATGGCGTCCTCGCAAATGGCGCGGGCGGTCAACTCTCCGCCCGAAATCCCTTGTCTCGAAAAAGCGTCAGGCAGGCATCGGCGACCTGGGGGTCGTAGAGCCTGGCCTTGTTCGCTTCGATCTCTTCGAGCGCTTTCCCGATGCCCAGGGAGGCTCGATAAGGCCGGTGTGCGGACATGGCTTCGACCACGTCGGCCACGGCCAGGATCCTGGCCTCCAGACGGATGGCGCCGTCCGAGATTCCCTGCGGATACCCGGATCCGTCCATCCGCTCATGATGCTGGAGCACGATTTGAGCGAGCGGCCAGGGAAAGTGGATGGGATTGAGGATATCGTAGCCGACCTGGCTGTGCGTCTTGATGATCGCGAATTCGCCGCTCGACAGCTTGCCCGGTTTGCTGAGGATCTCTGCGGGGACGGCGATTTTGCCCAGGTCATGGATG
>Ga0172371_10001175_pt1 | contig 41383 bp, 42 predicted proteins | sample Lak12m_FD_114543 | JGI IMG/M metagenome (GOLD analysis project Ga0172371, IMG submission 114543) | Freshwater microbial communities from Kabuno Bay, South-Kivu, Congo - kab_022012_12m | ecosystem: Environmental > Aquatic > Freshwater > Lake | place: Democratic Republic of the Congo: South-Kivu... | reverse complement strand
GTCTGGTGCTTGGGACATTTCCATTCGCCTGCATGCCGGCGGTGGCACTGTTATTCGGTGTGGGTTTCCTTTGTTACCCATTCCTGACCTGGAACTCATCGAGACCCAGGTTAAAAGAATGAGACTTATTCTTCGCCTTTCTCCCCCCGGAGTTCTCTCATGTCCTCCCAAAAACCATCCCGTCGTGATTTCCTGAAGACCGCCGCCGCGGTGGGCGGGGCGCTCGTCGTTGGCGGCGTCACCTACCGCCAGGTCCATAACGTCATCGGGCGCGATTTCCATCCGAAGCGCGCCCAGGCTTACCTGGATGGCATCCAGCCATGCCCGGCACCGGGGCAATTGCCCAACCTGGTCATCATCCTTTGTGATGACCTGGGTTACGGCGATATCGATTCTCCCGCCCTGGCCCTGCCTGAAATCCGGCGCATGGCCGCGGAGGGCGCGCGCTGGGACGGGTTTTACGCCGCCGCTTCCGTCTGCAGCCCCTCCCGCGCCGGCTTGCTCACCGGGCGTCACCCGGTGCGTACCCTGATCAGCACCCCCCTCCTCTCCACCGGTGACGCGATGAACCTCCTCATGGATGTACTCGGGCGTTATTCCTACAATGTCCAGGGCATCCCCCCGGACGAGATCCTGCTTTCAGAGGCTCTTCACCGCAGGGGGTATCGCACCGGCTTGGTGGGAAAATGGCACCTGGGCGGCACGCGCGGCCATCTCCCCAACGACCGCGGTTTCGATTCGTTCTATGGTGCACTGTGGAGCAACGATGACCCCCCTTATGCCATCTACCGCAATTACGAAGTGGATTTACCCGCGCCTGCTGATCAAAATGAGTTGACCAAAAACTTCACCCGTGAAGCTCTTGATTTCATCCAGGCGGACGCGGACCGTCCCTTCTTCCTGTACTTGGCGCATGCCATGCCCCATTTTCCCGTGCACGCCTCTGAAGCGTTCCGTGGCACCTCGCAAGCCGGCATCTATGGCGATGCGGTCCAGGAGTTGGACTGGAGCCTGGGCCAGGTCCTCGGGGCGCTCAAAGCGATGGGGCTGGATGAAAAAACGCTCGTGGTCTTCAGCAGCGATAACGGCCCCTGGTGGCAGGGCAACCCCGGTTTCCTGCGCGGCCGGAAGCTGGAATGGTACGAGGGGGGCTTCCGCGTGCCGTTCATCGCCAGGTGGCCCGGGGTGATCCCCGCCGGGTCGGTTCTGCAGGGGTTTGGCGTCAATTTCGACCTCTTCGTGACCTTCATGCAACTGGCCGGCATCCCGCTGCCGCAGGACCGGGTCATTGATGGCATGGACCTCCTGCCCTGTCTTAAGGGGGAAGCTCCCGGGCCGCACGAGGCCTTTGTTTATTACAATGTCCGTACCCCTGTCGCCATCCGTTACCGGAATTGGAAGTATGTCCGCCGCTCAATGACCGACATCGCCGCTTTCTGGCCGTTGAGGCAGGGCCCATTCCTCTTCGATCTCGAGACCGATCCGAACGAATCCTACGACCTGAGCGGAACTCACCCCGAACAGGCGGCGAAGCTGGCCTCCATGCTCGATGATTTCGAAACTGCCATGCGCGGCAACCTCCGCGGCTGGTCCCTGGAGGGATGACGTGCCGGGCAGCCTCCCGCCGGCGTTCCAGGTGCTGGTCAAGCCAGCCGGTTCCCGGTGCAACCTCGCCTGTAAATATTGTTTCTACCTGCGAAAAGAGGCGCTCTATCCGGGGGGAACCTTTCGCATGTCCGAAGAGGTGCTCGAATCTTACATCCGCCAACTGCTTGCCTGCCAGGATGTTCCTGAGATCAACCTCTCCTGGCAGGGCGGCGAGCCGACCCTCATGGGGCTCGATTTTTACAAGCGCTCGCTTGCGTACGTCCGGAAATTCCAGCGACCGGGCCAGCAGGTGACCTGCTCCCTTCAGACCAACGGCATCCTGCTGGACGAGGCCTGGTGCTCCTTTTTCAAGGAGCAGGGTTTCCTCGTTGGCTTGAGCATGGATGGCCCGGCTTCGTTCCACGACGCCTACCGGGTGGATGGGGGCGGGCGGGGGAGCTTCGACCGCGTGCGAACGGCCTGGGAGCTGCTCCAGGCGCACGGGGTGGAGGTCAACATCCTGTGCGCGGTCCACGCCGCCAACGTGGGTCATCCGCTGGAGGTGTACCGCTTTTTCCGGGATGACCTCCAGGCGCGCTACCTCCAATTCATCCCCATCGTGGAGTGGACCCGGGGTGGGGTTCCCGCCTCGGGCGCTTCCGCGGCCCCGGTCAGCCAGCCCTCGGTTTCCCCCGAACCATTCGGTCGCTTCCTGGTCGCCATCTTCCAGGAATGGGTGCATCACGATATCGGCACGGTCTTCGTCCAGGCTTTCGAGGCCGCCCTTGCCTGCTGGTGCCGGCTGCCGGTGGGGGTGTGCGTCTTCCAGGAGATATGCGGCTCCTCTCTCGTCCTGGAGCACAATGGTGACCTGTATTCCTGCGACCACTACGTGGAGCCTGCCCATCGCCTGGGCAACATCCTCGAGACGCCGCTGGGAGAGCTGGTCTTTTCAACCCGCCAGCGCCAGTTCGGCCTGGATAAGCGCGATCGCCTCCCCGCTGCCTGCCTCACCTGTGACGTGCGCTTCGCCTGCCATGGCGAGTGCCCCCGCAACCATTCTCCCGGCCCTCCCGGCACCCGCGAGGATGGTCTGAACTACCTTTGTCCGGGATACAAGCTTTTCTTCCACCACATCGCCGCGCCCATGCGCCGCATGGTCTCGTTGCTCTCCCAGGGTCGTTCCCCCGCAGAGATCATGCGGATGTGATGGCGGGGTCCAGGTACATCCGCGGCCAGCGTGGGCTGCTGCCGGTAAAGAGAAACTCCATGTGCCAGCCGGATGAGGATGCTGTTCATGATCGTTATTTTTAACCAGGCCGTTACAGAATCGTATCAGCCGGCGAGGAAAAATCACCATGGAATGTGGCACCTGGTCAGCTTTGTTGAGAATATCAACCTAATGTCTTAACCTGTAATTTCATTCACTTGTTCGTTGAACGTCTTCGTTCTCCAAATCTGCCGGGCACAGGCAACGGGTGGACAACAAGGATCCAACAAATGAAAAACCCTTGACAAGTATACAATATTGTATACAATATGGGAACATTTTAGCATCCGAGAGTCCCTTGAAAGAAAAGCCATCACCCAACCTGAGTACAGATATTTTTTCGGTACTGAAGGAGCGGATCATCCACTGGGAATATGCACCCGGTCACCGCTTCACAGAGGAGGGTTTATGCATTGAGTTCGGGGTCAGCCGCAGTCCAGTGCGTGAGGTACTGAGGATGCTGGTCGAAAACCAGCTTGTGGAAAAGACACCTCACAAGGGTTATAGTGTAAAACAACTCGATATGAAGGCGATCCACGAACTGTACGATGTAAGAATCGCACTCGAGACCTATGTTATCGAGCGGTTGACCCAGTCGGGTTATCCAGAAAAAGAGTGGAGGAAGTTGTATCGGTCCTGGCAGGGTCTTCGCAAAGCCACACTAGAAAACAAAGTGGATTTTGCAAAATTAGATGAGAATTTCCACGAGATGCTTGCCAGCTGGACCGGAAACCAAACCCTTCTCCAGCAAATTCGTTTCATTGACGAGCGATTGCATTTTATCCGGATGACCGATATCACATCCACCGACCGGTTGTACATTACGTGTGAGCAACATCTTAAAATCCTCGAGTGTATCAAGGAAAAAAATGTCGAATGCGCGCGTAAAGCTCTTCAACTCAATATTGAAGATGGTCGTAAAAATGTGGAACATGCGATCAAAGAGGCGCTTGCACGGATTTATTTCAGCCCGCAAACCAGCGACAAATAATTTTGAAAGGAGGCTTATATGCCCAAAGGCACAATCCAGGCGGAACCCTATGATTTTAGGTTTGATCTCGATTCAACTGCCCTGGTAATGATCGACATGCAGCGCGATTTTGTTGAACCAGGCGGATTTGGCGAAATGCTTGGAAATGATGTTTCACTGCTGCGTAGTTCGATCGAACCGTGCAGGAAGGTTCTTGAGGCAGCCCGCATGGTTGGATTGTTCATCATCCATACCCGTGAGGGACACCGTCCAGATCTTGCTGATCTTCAGCCTGCCAAAAAGCAACGCGGGCACCTTAAGACCGGCATCGGTGATGTCGGCCCGATGGGTCGCATCCTGGTCCGCGGCGAGGTGGGACACGACATCATCCCCGAGCTGTATCCGAAACCTGGGGAGCCGATTGTGGATAAACCAGGCAAGGGTGCGTTTTATGAAACCGACCTGCTCGGGATACTGCGCAACCGCAACATTGCTTCGTTGATCATATGCGGTGTCACGACCGAGGTTTGCGTGCAGACCACATCCCGCGAAGCCAATGACCGTGGATTTAATGTGATCATCCCTGCTGATGCTACAGCATCCTATTTTCCTGAGTACAAGCGCGTCACACTTAATATGATAAAAGCCCAGGGAGGAATCGTTGGCTGGGTGAGCGATTCAGGGAAGGTAATCAAAGGTTTGGAGGAGGTGGCAAGGGGTATTTGAGGTTAGAGCACACTGTCCAATATCTGCTGCATATAGAAAGTTCGAGGCGATATGACCAAAGAGAAAAAAGCAATGCATTTGCCCTTTTGGGTGGCTGGGGACTGGAATGCGTTCTTTGGACTGGGTATCAATAGTCTGACCAATCTCCTGGTGCTCTCAGGGCTTTTATTGGGGGTTGTGCAAGTCCCGGCAAACGTGGTCTTTGGCCGCATTGTCCCTGCGGTCGGATTGATGCTTGTCATCAGCAATGTGTACTATTTCTTCATGGCCCGGCGGCTGGCAATCAAGACTGGACGGACGGCTGTGACCGCGATGCCGGCAGGTCCGAGTGTTCCCCACATGTTCATCGTTGTGCTGGTTATCATGCTGCCGGTCAAAATCAAAACCGGGGATGCGAACCTGGCTTGGGAAGTGGGCCTGGCGTGGGCCTTCATCGAAGGCCTGGTCAATATCAGTGGCGCGTTTGTAGCCCCTTTCATTCGGAAGATCACACCACGAGGCGCGTTGCTTGGCACACTGGCAGGTGTTTCGATCGCCTTCATTGCTTTGCGACCAGCGCAGCAAATCTTTATGACTCCATTCATTGGTCTGGTGGGATTGGCGATCGTTTTTGGGGGTTGGTTCGCCGGGTTGAAATTTCCTTTTAAAATGCCTGCGGGTCTGGTTGCCATCCTTGTGGGTACAGCCATCGCCTGGGCAACAGGCGTGATGAATGTTGAGGGTTTCCGGGCTTCGCTTGCCCAAGTACAGGTGGGTCTACCCCTGCCAGCCATCGATCACCTGATACGCGGCCTGGCAAACATCGCTCCACTCCTGGTCACTGCCCTCCCATTTGGTGTGTATGATTTCATCGAGGCGATGGATAATGTGGAGAGTGCCGCGGCTGCCGGTGATGAATATAACGTGCGCGAAGTCATTCTGGTGGATGGCATCGGATCGGTGGTTGGAACATTGTTCGGATCCTGTTTCCCGAATGCTGTCTATATCGGACACCCGGGTTGGAAGGCGGTTGGGGGCAGATCTGGCTATTCGCTCGCAACCGGTCTCCTGGTGGGAATGGTGACCCTTCTCGGTCTGATACCTGTTTTACTGAGTATTATTCCCCTGGTGGCAATATTACCCATCCTCCTATACATCGGTGCGTTGATTGGAGCACAAGCATTCCAGGCAACACCAAAACACCACGCACCGGCCATTATGCTCGCTTTGGTGCCGCATTTCGCGCAATGGGCACAAGGACAGGTTGACGGTGCACTGGGTGCTGCGGGAGTGTCTGCCGCCTCCGTAATGGACAAGATGACTGTGAATGGAACTCTGTACGATGGGCTGGCCACCCTGGGAGGTGGAGCCATCCTCAGCGGATTGATCTTGGGTGCGATTGGTATCTTCCTGCTTGACCACAAACCCGTAATGGCCGCGGCCTATGCTCTGGCAGGTGCCATCCTCTCATACTTTGGATTCATCCATGGATCCCACGTGGGAATTGGCGTCTCGCCTGCAGTGGCACTCGGTTATTTGTTGATGGCTGCTCTTTGTCTTGGTTTCAAGTATCTCCCCTTTGAAAACCGGAGTAATGTTGAGGCAGGTTGATTTGGCTTTAACGCCTGTTTTTGGGCGATCTTATTTGGAAAAAGGAGACTGTTTTCATGAATACGACAAAAGCAATGACTGGACCTAAGTGGTGGGTTCCGGGCGACTTGAATGGTTTCTTTGGCTTGTGCACCAACAGCATCACCAACACGCTGGTGGCGGTTGCTCTGATGCAGTTCGTGATCGGTTTTCCGCCTGAAATCCTATTCGGGCGACTGGTACCAGGTTTGGTTCTCTCGCTGGCTTTTGGCAATATCTATTTTGCCTGGATGGCGTATCGCCTCGGGAAGAAAGAGGGTCGCAATGATGTGACGGCTGTGCCCTACGGCATCTCCGTTCCCCATTACTTCCTGGTGACCTTCGCCGTGATGTTACCCCTCAAGTTATCAGGCTTGAGCCTTAACCTGGTTTGGGGTGTAGGAGTAGCCTGGTGCTTCGTCCACGCCATTGTGGCGGGCGTTGGTGCCTTCGTTGGACCAACCATGCAGCGGTTGACCCCGCGCGCCGCGATGCTGGGAACATTGGCTGGTGTGGCAATCACTTTCATTGCGATGGGTGCCGCATTTAATGCGTGGAACGTAGCCTGGTTGAGCATGGTATCGTTCGGCATCATCTTTGTGGGGTGGCTGGCCAACGTTCAGTTCCCTGGTAAAATTCCCGCAGGCCTTCTGGCTGTGATCGTAGGCATCCTCCTGGGGTGGTCTTCGGGTTTGATGAAGATCGGCACTTTGATGGATGCGGTTTCGAAGGTGGCGATTGCCATGCCGCTTCCACAACTGAAGCCACTTATGGATGGTTTGCCAAGGATTGCCCCCTACCTGATCACGGCTATCCCACTGGCCATTTACCTGTTCCTTGAATCACTCAACAATGTTGAATCTGCCCTCGCGGGTGGCGACAAGTACGATACACGAGAAGCAATGCTGGCAGCAGCAGGTGGTACTCTGGTGGCATCACTCTTCGGCAGCCCATTCCCGACCTTGATCTATATTGGGCACCCGGGTTGGAAATCCGTCGGTTCACGCGTCGGTTACTCCTGGCTCACCGGGGTCGTAATGCTGCTCCTTGGAGTGTTTGGACTCCTTGGCATCCTTTCAGCTCTCATCCCGATAGAGGCCATTCTGCCCATCCTGGTCTATATCGGTTTGTTGATCACCTCGCAAGCCTTTAACGCGAGCCCGAAGCGGCATGCCCCGGCTGTTGCCATCGCCATCGTACCGTGGTTAGCCAACTATGTGCAGACACAGGTGGATAACGCACTGAATGCCGCTGGCACGAATGCAGCGACCCTGGGTATGCCGGCACTCGCCGGAGCAGGTGTATCGTATGCCGGCATGGCCATCTTGGGAGCCGGTCCTATCCTGGTTGGTATGATACTGGGTGCAATTGGAGCGTTTGTCATTGATCGCAACTGGAAGGGAGCCATAGGCTACTCCCTCTTTGGGGCAGCCTGCGCCTGGGTGGGTTTTATTCACAGCTCGCAATTGCGATTCATACCAAATGTAGGTGCAGCTGGCTTCAATGCTGCCTGGGGTCCAACCATTGGTTATCTTGCCATGGCTGTGCTGTACTTGATCATGATGTACTACACAAGGAAACAACCGGCTCCAAAACTTGAGGACTAGCAGGATCTCCTTCACGATACAGCCTGGAGCCAACAGCTCCAGGCTGTATCCTTACAACCATGCAACTCCGAGCGCTTTCCATAGGTGAAGCTGTCCCAAGGGATGACTTCGAAACGCGAATTCAATCCACATTCGATACCACGGTCAACCTGCGGTTGCTGGATGAAGATCGCATCATTACGATGCTGGTTTCTGAAGACTACGAATTACCTCAAGGAATTCGCATTTGGCCTAAAAGCCTCTCCCTTCAAACTCTGACACCGGGGTCATATGCCGCAGCGAGAGGTGGGATCCTTCGCTTCAACTCATCCTTTCTTTCGGTTGACTTGCGAAACACGCCCGTCTGGAAGTGCCATATCCCCGATCTTAATCTGGACATGCATTCTCCTGCTTCACGGAAAGCCTGGTTAACAGCCTGGAAAATGCTCGATCGGGAAAAGCAACTTCGCAGTGTAGAAATTCACGCTGATAAACACTTACAACGTGGCGCAGGGGTTCTCTTTCGCCAGCATGTCACTCCATTAATCACAAGCTTGATCACCTCCACAGAAGAACTCGATATACAGGCTGCATCCCGGGCGGCAGATAAATTAATCGGTCTCGGACCCGGAGTAACCCCTTCAGGGGATGATATTCTAATAGGTTTTCTGGCAGGTTTATGGAGCACACGAGGACACAACCAAGAGCAATTGGCGTTCATCCATTCGTTTGGAAAAAGACTAATACAATCAGCCAGGAAGACATGTGAGATCAGCCGCACGTATATCTTCCATGCGGTCCGGGGGCAATTCTCAAAAAGCCTTTCCCTTATCGCTGAAGCGATTGCAAATGCTGAAGGTGTGGAGCAAGCCATGGTCACGGCTATGCGTGTGGGCCATTTTTCAGGTCAGGACTCGGTGACCGGATTGTTGACTGGAGTTTGCATATGGAATGAAATTTCTCCTTTCGTTGCAAACTAATGGAAGCAAAGGAAGTAACATGACAACTTCACGGCGCATCATTAAAAATCTCTATCGCGACTCGGTTTCGTTGATGCAGTTATCTGAAAAAATACGGGCGCAGAAGGGCATCCTGCAAGCCTCTGCGGTGATGGCTACCGAGAATAACATCAGCTTGCTGGTGGAGGCGGGTTTGCTTGCGAACAGCATCCCCTCAAGACCGAATGACCTGTTGATCATCATCGAGGGGAAGGATGATGCAACCACAAGGGCGGCATTGGATTCAGCAGAGGCGATGCTCAAGACCAAAAAGGTGGATTCAGGAGGAGATGCAATTCGCTGCGTTGCGCCGCGCACCATCGCAATGGGACTTACTGAGATGCCAGGTGCCAACTTTGTTCTGATATCCACTCCTGGCGAGTATGCCGCAGCTGAGGCGCGCAAGGCGCTCCAGCTCGGATTGCATGTGATGGTATTCAGCGATAACGTCAGCATTGAGGAGGAGATGCTGCTCAAGCAATATGCACGCGACCACGACCTGCTGGTGATGGGCCCCGATTGCGGCACGGCGATCATCAATGGCATCCCGCTGGGATTTGCCAACGTGGTTCAACGAGGGGATATTGGAGTTGTGGCTGCTTCTGGAACAGGTTTGCAGCAGGTGACGAGCCTCATCCACCGCTTTGGTGCGGGTATCACACAGGCGATCGGAACCGGCGGGCATGACTTAAGTAGAGAAGTTGGCGGCATCACCATGTTGCAGGGCATCCAGGCATTGGCGAAGGATAAGGCAACAAAGGTGATCCTCCTTGTTTCGAAGCCTCCTTCACCCGATGTCATGAAGAGCGTACTTGAAATGGTCGCGAAAAGTAAAAAACCTGCAGTGGTGGATTTTATCGGTGCAGATGCGAAATCCATTACGAAAGGAAATATCCTTGGAGTGAAGACGCTGGAGGATGCGGAAACCGCAGCGGTACTTATATCCCAAGGAAAGGAGATGAAAAAGTTCCCCGGCACCCTGCCCCCCAATTACAGATCGCTGATAAAACCTGCCCTGAATCAGTTGAAAAAAAGTCAACGATACATCCGCGGGCTGTTCAGTGGTGGAACCTTCTGCCATGAGACCATTCTATTGTTGAAGGAAGTTCTTGGTACGGTGTATACCAATATCCCTATTAATAAGGGAGAGAAGCTCCCCAATGTATGGAAATCGTTAGAACACACCGTGGTCGACCTGGGTGATGACCTGTTCACGCAGGGACGTCCACATCCCATGATAGATTTCCGCCTGCGCAATGAACGGATGCTCCAGGAAGCCAACGACCCTGAAACAGCGGTTATCCTGATGGATATCGTTCTGGGCCACGGCTCGAATATGGACCCTGCGGGTCAACTTGTGCCAGCTGTTCAACAAGCACAAAAGATTGCCGCGAAAGTAAAACGCCACCTGATCTTCATCGGCTCGGTATGCGGCACAGATGCAGATCCACAGGATCTCTCAAGGCAGGAATCGATGCTGCGTGAAGCAGGTGTCATTCTGACTGACAGCAATGCGCAAGCTGCTCGGCTTGCAGCAGCAATTGTGAGCAAGAGGTAATCATGGTCAAGGATCTTTTTCAAAGGGATTTCCAGGTTATTAATGTGGGGCTTTCCTCCTTTGCGGATTCGATCCATCAGACAGGCGGAACTGCTCTGCAGCTGGATTGGCGTCCACCCGCTTCAGGTGACCGTGTGCTTGGCATGAAACTTGCCTTGTTGGTGGGGGCACCCGAGGTTGATACGGCCAATCAAGTGGCATACGAGCGGTTTTTATCCGCACAACCGATTCTGATGGGCGTAGATTCAGCCCGCAATGCCATTCCCAACCTGGGCGAAAGGAGGTTGCTGCATGCGGGTCCACCGATCGATTGGAATCGGATGTGCGGACCGATGCAAGGTGCGATGATCGGTGCCATTCTCCATGAGGGTTGGGCGCATGACCCAATATCTGCGGGTGAGCTCGCCGCGAGTGGAGAAATCACTTTCTCACCATGCCATCATTTCGGCGCGGTAGGACCGATGGCGGGTGTTATCAGCCCATCCATGCCAGTATGGATTGTGAAGAATCAAGAGCGGGGCAACATGTCGTTCAGCAATCTCAATGAAGGCCTGGGCAAGGTGTTGCGTTTTGGAGCGAACGATGCATCGGTGTTGGAAAGACTCAAATGGATGGAGACAGTACTGGGTCCAACGATGAATGCAGCCATACGGCAATTGAACGGTGTTGAGTTGCGACCCATCATTGCCCAGGCGCTGCACATGGGGGATGAATGTCACAATCGGAACTCAGCAGCATCAGCACTGTTGTTCAAGCGGCTCACCCCTGCACTGCTTAAAACAAACCTGCCTAAAAGCGATATTGCACGGGTACTTGAATTCCTGGCGGGGAACGATCATTTCTTCCTCAACCTCTCGATGGCATGCTGCAAGGCAATGCTTGATTCTGGTCACGGCGTGGAACACAGCACGCTGGTCACGGCGATGGCTCGCAATGGCGTTGAGTTTGGGATTCGCGTCAGCGGAACTGGTGAAGCATGGTTCACAGCTCCGGCTCCAAGGGTGGATGGTCTTTTCTTCCCCGGCTATTCCCAGGCTGACGCCGCTCCAGACCTTGGTGACAGCTCCATAACGGAGACGGCAGGCATTGGTGGGTTTTCGATGGCTGCCGCACCTGCCATTGTCCAATTTGTGGGCGGCACCCCGCAGGACGCCATGGCCTATACAAAGGAGATGTACCATATCACATTGGGCGTCAATGAGGGGTTCACTCTGCCCCCGTTGAATTTTACTGCCTCCCCGGCAGGCATTGATGTGCGAAAAGTAGTGGATGCGGGAATCGCGCCTGTTATCAACACAGGCATCGCACACAAGGATGCCGGTGTTGGGCAGGTTGGCGCCGGAATAACGCGCGCCCCGCTGGCTTGTTTTGAACAGGCAATCGCCAGGTTATAAACAGCAAGGAATCATTGGATTTCCACCCTTTACGGCGTTTGGATTCATTTTTTAGAATTGCCATATGTTGTACCCATTTCCAGAAGCCAGGTACCTGGCGATGGACTGCCGCATGTCCTGCTCATCCACGGGAGAAATGGGATTTGCGACCGCTGACATGCAAAGCCATTCTGCCGGGCTTTCAATCCCTCGGGGCTGATCGCCAGTGAGTATTCCCTTGCTGTCGGGGGGATCCAATCCGCCAGGTGGTGTTCACCATAGACAAGGTAGGGATAATCCGCGTAATGCCAGAGCGGCAGGCCGGTTCCTTCGGTCGCGCGGCGGGTGAGGACGTGGTCGCGGTGCGAGCCGATCGCCAGAGGGTTACCAGCTCGCAGGTTTCCGGAAGATTTTTCCGGATGAAGTCGGTCACGGGAGGGATGAGCCCGCTTCATCCGGCTCGAGCGGCTTGAACTGGTCCTCGTTCTCGATACAGCGAAGATCCTCGAATTTCTTAGAGAATTCCTTCATGAAAAGAAGGTTGCTCTTGGTTTGAAAATATATCATCTTGGCACTCACGCCCCATTACACAATAGATACCTCATTACCTGTAGCATACAATAATTACTTACCCATTTAAATCCCTTAAAAGTTTCTGGTTCTCGTATACGTTAAAGTCTGCTGTCGAGCCAATCACCAGCCACTAACCGCTATCCGCCTCCTCTACTTTTCCGTTATCGTCACACTCTCGATCGCATCCCCCGGGAAGGTGGGATTCTTGCTCGTGTCACGCCGCGTGAGGCCATTGACAACGTCCATGCCACTGATGACCTGCCCGAAGATGGTGTAACCACTGTTGAGGTGTGGCACGGGGGCGAAGGTAATGAAGAACTGGCTGCCGTTGGTATCGCGCCCAGCGTTAGCCATGGCCACCACGCCGGCTTTGTCAAAGGTCAGGTCGTTATCTTCGTTGACGAACATGTAACCGGGGTTGCCCATGCCGGTGCCGGTGGGGTCGCCAGCCTGCGCCATGAAACCCTCCAGCACGCGGTGGAAGGTGACGCTGTCGAAATAACCTTCGCGTGCAAGAAAGACGAAACTGTTGACCGTGATCGGGGCTTTATCCGCGTAGAGCTGGATGACGAACTCGCCGCCTTTTGCCATTTTTACCGTGGCGAAGTACTGCTTGTTCTTGTCAATGAGCATTGGCGGGGCGTAAGCGTATTGTTTGGTGGCGGTCAAGGGTGGGATATCTCCTTTCGAGGTTTGTGTCTTCTGCGAGGAGAGGATGATCCAAAAGGCTGCAGCCGCGAGAAGTACGAATCCGCCGATGGTAAAGGCGCGTGTGATGCTTCTTCGTCGCGCCCTGCGCTGGCGCAGCTCGGTGCGGGTGGCTTTTTTTTTCAGGGACATGATCCTGGTCTCCTCGGCATATATTTTACTATAGAGGAGATACGCAAATCGGACAGGATATAAGGGTGCAAGGATGCAATCATCGATTTCAGAATGCGAAAATAATCCTTTTATCCTTCTATCCTATTGAAGATGATGATTAATAATTTTCCATGAAATCCGTGACCTGATTCACTCCACCCATGATCTCATCCACTCATCCACCTCGCGCTGTGACCGGAAGTGGTACAGCGCAAAGTGGGGATACATCCCCGATTCGAAGAGGGTGGTGTAGTGGTTACGCCGCGGCTTGAAGCTGCGCATAGCCCAATAGAAAATCGAATCCCGGCTGAAGAACTGCGACCAGAATTTTTCGTAATTCATCCCCCAGAGAGGCTCACGGCTGAAGATACGTTTCCAGGTTCGCCACCAGAGCCGCCCCCAGGACCGCGCAGCAGGCGGCATCTTCCAGGTTGCGCTTGCGCGGCACATCCCCACCGATGCCCCAGAAGCCGTGCAGCAGTTGGGCGTATTCGGTCGGGGGTTTTCCCGCGGGCGGGTCTCCGGCGTAGATGGTACAGGTCTCCACCCGGTGGCCACGCCGGGCCAGCTCCCAGGCCATTCCGCCGACCGAGAGGACGACATCGTCGAAGTGGGGGGAAAGGAAGATCCAGTTTTTCATTTTGCACTTTTGATCCGCGCATCCAGTTCCTTCTGGGTGACCTTCACCGCGAAGATGATCCCGCCGAGCAGGAAAAAGATGGCCGAGACAACGAACAGGATCATGAATGTGGCCTTGTTCATCGTGATCAGGATGACACCGAAGATCAGCGAAGAGATTCCGCCGGCGAGACCTGTTGAGAGGTTGTTATAGGCCATGTACTGACCAGCTTCGTCCTTTGGGGCCAGGTCACCGGCCAGGGCTGGAGCAATTGCCAGGAGAGGTCCGGTGGCCGCGGCGCGAATGGCAGCCATGGAGAGGAACAAGGTGAAATTGGTGGTCAATCCCATGAACAGGGTGGTGATCGCGCTGGCGAACATCGAACCCAAGAGCAGGCTCCGCCGCCCTATGCGGTCCGAGAGCAGGCCCGAAGCGATTGCCGCCACCATGGTTACGACCAGGCTTATGCCACCCATGAGACGAAAGGCGGCATCGGGACTGATGGTGGGAAAATACACTTCGAAGAAAAAACGGGCAAAGAACTGCATGGCGTTGAGGCCCATAAAAGCCAGCAGCATTGCCAGTACCAACCAGAAGAAGACGGCAACGCGGGTGCGAACGCGGAACATATCGCGCACGGCGCGGCTGAGGCTGATGTGATCAGATCTGGGGGCGGACCGGTCCGAGCCACGGATGACCGCCACGTTGACGAGGCTTGTCGCCGTGAAGATACAGCCAATGAGGAGAAGGGCGGAAAGTGCCTGTCCTTTTTCGTTGAGTAGGGTGACCAGCAGGATGCCGAGGGCAGAACCGAGCATGGTCATAAAGCCCTGGATACCCGAGGCCATCCCGCGCTGATGCTCAGGAACCAGGTCTACGAGCAGCGGCCACCAAGCCCCGTTGCCCACGTTGGTAAAGAACTGCATGCCGCAGTAACTTAAGACAATAACCGGTAGCGCGTATGGGAGGAAGATGGATTTAAGCCCTGGGATGAGAAAGAGGGCAGGCAGGGCAATCACCGGCAGTGATCCAAGCGCGCCAGTCAGGATCGCGGGCGTCCTCCTCCCTGATCGACTGGAAGAATGGTCACTGACGATTCCAGTCAGGATGTTGACGAGGTTGGCGAGCATCATGCCGGAGAACCCGATCAAGCCCACGACCAGTCCCTTGCCCTCGGTCATCACCCCCTCGACGAGTGTCGGCAATAGCACGCTGCTATACGAGATCCAGACGAGGTTTGCGCCCAGCATCAGGAGGCACATCCCGATCAAGAAACCGACCGATCTCTTCAACGGCTTAACCGGATGCGTTGTCATCTTCCCTATTTTACATGGATATGGTTCTTGAAGTAACAGGAATCGATCTTTCTTCGACCGCCTGGATTTGGGCGTTCAACTCTCCCACCTACAGGTGATCCAGGTGAACGCAATGGATAGACTGCTTCAAAGAGTGGGTTGGTCACTCCTTCAACCCGGTGGTCTTGACCCCCTGGATGAATGTGCGCTGGGCGAAGAAAAAGGCGATGATGATTGGGATGGTGAAGAGCACCGAGGCAGCCATGAGCAGGTTCCAGGCCACTGAATGTTGGCCCTGGAAATCCTGCAGCCCGATCGCCAGGGTGAAATGCTGAGGATTGGTCAGGTACAGCAGCGGCCCGGTGAAGTCATTCCATGTGCCAAGGAAGGTGAACACGACCACCGTGGCCAGCACCGGTGTGGAGAGGGGCAGGATGATCCTGGTAAAGATCTGGAACTCAGATGCTCCATCGACGCGAGCCGAATCGGAAAGTTCAGCCGGGATGGTGCGGAAAAATTGGGTCAGCAGGAAGATGAAGAACGGATTGGCAAAGAAAGCCGGAACGACCAGCGGCAGGATGGTATCGCCCCAGTGTAACCTGGACGTGAAGAAGATATAGAGCGGGATCATCGTCACCTGGAAGGGCAGCATCATCGTGCTCAGGAGCAGTACAAAGACCTTGCTCCGCCCCGGCCAGGGGATCTTGGAAAACCCGTATGCAACCGGTGTGCAGGAAAGTAGTGTGCCAAGCACGGTCAGGAGGCTGATGACCAGGCTGTTCTTTATGTAGGTGAGAAAGTTCACCCCGGTGCCGGGTCGTGAAGCCTTGTTCATCGCGTCGATGAAGTTCTGCCAACGCAGGCCGACGACCAGGATGGGGGTGGCGTACTTCATTCGGATCTCGCGCTCTTCACCAGGATTGGCGGGATCGACGAAAATGCCTTTGCCGGTGGAAATGCTTACCAGTGCCAATTGCTCGGTTTTTTCTTCGATGGTCACGTTGTAGAGGGGCAACATTTGACCGTTAATGCTGACCCGCTTGTTATCGTGTGGCAGCCAGGTCGGCGGGGTGCGAAAAACATCCAGGTCAGACTTCAGCGCCGTGGATAGCATCCATAAAAAGGGAAGGAAAAAGAACAAGCCGGCGAAGATCAACAGACCATGCTGCAGCAGGCTCCCCGAGACCTTGCGCAAGCCCGGCGATCTTCCAGGAAACCAGGAGCGGCTTGTTCGGTTCTTCATCACTTAACCTCACGTGTATTGTTACCAAACCCGACGGCAAGAGTATCAATCAGAGTAATATGTCCAGCGGGTCCACAATCTGAGGAGCGAGCCTCAATGTGCCATTTCCGGGAACCAGTTGCTGCAGGGGTGATCCAAACGGATCACAACATCAGTTTTTGCAGCTTCATCATATCTTCCATCGCACCCTTGACGACGATCTTGCGCTGCATATAAGCAGTGGTCCCGTTGATCTTCTTGTCCATGATCCCGGTCAGGATATCGGTTGCCGTCGTAATCTGGATATCAGCTTTTTCGGCATCTTCCTTCACCAGCGTGGCTTCCTTGCCATCCACAGCACGGATCAGCCAGGATTCACTGGTGTCGGTGAATTTGAACTGCAGGGTCTTCGTGAAACCCTTCATGGTCGCCTGGACGCCGGGGTCGGCGAAGCGATCCACCATTTTCTGCAGATAAGGTTTGACATCTGCCATAGTTCATTCTCCTTGTTGATGTTGGTTGGTTGATTTCTGAACGCCTGGTATTCTTAAACAGGCAACAATTGGCCGCCATGCCGGGCGGATTCATATGCCTTTTCGATCACCCGGATGGTGTAACAGCAATCCAGGGGGTCAACCATCGGCTTGCGGTTTTCAATGAGCGCCTGGACGAAATCCTTGACCTCAGCGACGATCGAAAAATAATGCCAGCCAAGCGGATCATAATCGGCTCCTTCCACCGGAGAACCGTCGAAGTCGGTCGGACCGGAGAAGTACTTGACCGGCGGGTTGGCAAGCTGGTCAACGATCAGCGAACCGGAGGTCCCGTAGATCTCCAGGCGCTCCGAATGAGGGATCTCGGCGGTGAATGTGAAGCTGGAGAGGAAATCGGCTCCACACGCCAGCTTGCCGCGGACATCGGCATTATCTTCGACCTCGCTGCCAACGCGGTAGAGCTGGGAGGTGAAGGCGCGCAGTTCACTGACCTCCCCAAACAGCCACTTGAGAAGATAAAACGTATGCGGACCGGAGTCGATCAGGGCACCTCCACCGAACCTGGCTTTTTTGCCCCAGAAATCATCGCTGGTCAGGCGCATCCGCTCGTTTGCCGGCAGGAACGTGCGCACCAGGCTCACCTGGCCCAACTGACCCGCGCGCAGGATCTTCTCAGCCTCCTGGTACACCTTCATGTAACGCGTATTCTCGGCCACCCCAAAGTACAACCCCGCCTCTTCAGCCGCCGCGTAGATGGCCAACGATTCGCGATAGGTGACCGCCACGGGTTTTTCAAGCAGCATGGGCTTGCCTGCCCGGATGGCTGCCATGGCAACCTCATAATGCAAATGGTGCGGCAGGAGGATATCAACCAGGTCAATCTGCGGGTCTGCAAGCACTTGGTGATAATCGGTGGTGATGTGGGCAGCGAACATGCCTGCCACCCTCTCGGCGTTATCACGATCGACATCGCAAACGGTCACCACTTGTGCAAGCTCAGATACTTCCTGGAAGCCGGCGGCATGGTTGGGGGCGATCAACCCGGCCCCCAGGATGGCAACACGCAGGGGTTTGGTCATAGAGCTCCTCTGTGAAGCGAACCGGGAAATCCGGCTCCAATAATCAAATCGGTGATAACTTTTTCGAGATGATTTCCACCGGCAGGTTGGAGAGTTTCTCCGGCTCACCGCCGGTCACAAGGTAGGTCTCCTCGTCGCCGATCATCACCCCCTGGTCGCTGAAGGTATACAGCTCGATGTTCAGGACCATGTTTTTTTCGATGAGGGTGGGGTCATCCGGCAGCAACCAGGCTTCGTCAACGTGCAAGCCGATCGAGTGGCCAACGTGCAGGAACATCGGGTCGACGCCCACCCGGGCGAAAAGATCAAAGGCTCGGGCATGCATCTCTCCGAAGGTTCTGCCCGGAAGGAGGGACCTGCCCATTTCGGCCACCACCCAGCACAACTTCTTATGCAGTTCAGCAAGCCCGGTCGGGATCTCTCCAGTATAGACCAGCCGGCGGTTATCAGAGACGTATCCCTGGTAGACGGCTCCCAGGTCGAGGGTTACGATCTGGTCCGATTCGATGGCTTCGTCCAGGGCGATCTCCGGGTTGGCAGCGCCGAAGGCTACGGTAACGTGGTCAACGCCATCCGCGCCATTCTTGTGCATGCGGGTCTTGGCCTCGCGGATCAACTCCAGGCGGGTCATGCCGAGGTGAAGGCAGCCAGCCAGCTCGAGAACGGTCTGGTCAATGATGGCGGTGCTCCTGCGGATGCGATCGATCTCGCAGGGGGTCTTGACCAGCTGTAGAGTGCGGATCAGGTCGTCAACCTCCACCAGGTGGATATCCGCCACGTTCTCCTGCAGGATACGGGTGATGAAGTATGGAAAGGTTGAATCGACCCCCAGGGTTGCACCCGGCTTGATCTCTTTCGCGAGGGCGGTCAGCTCGTCAATGGCCATTTGCCGGGTGAACCAGGTGCGGGTATCGTCAACGCTGTACTCGATGCCCATGCTGGCACCCGCCCAGGCGAGAAGGATCAAGCGCCCGTCCGACCCGGCGAAGGAGCAGTAAGGGAGCTGGTTGCGCAGGGCGTGGATGATCGGGTTGCCGCTCGAGGGCAGGCAGGGGTAGCCTGTAGTGTAAAAGACATTCTCGGGCGAGGAAAAGAAAACCCCGGCCAGGCGGCGGTCCTTCATCATGTCGAGCAGCCGGGCGCGGTCAAGGCCGACGGATTTGAAGTTGACTTCGGACATACTGCCTCCTTGGATCGGGATGGGTATCTTTAAAGGGTCACCGGCTGGCGGGTCTGGAGCGAGCGATCCACCGCCTCAACCGCCTTGAGGGCGAAGAGCGTATCCGCGGGATCGATCAACGGAAGGCGGTCTTCCCGGATGGCGTTCACGAAATCTTTGATCTCGGCGACCATGGAAAAGTATTTCCAGGCCAGGGGCTCAAAGGGGACATCCTTGACAATCGTGCCGTCGATATCTCCGGAGCCGTTGTAATAACGAACCACCGGGTCAGCGAGCTGGTCGATGATCATTCCGCCTTTCGAGCCATAAACCTCCAACCGTTCAGTCCAGGGGATCTCGAAGGTACAGGAGATGTTCAACTGGAACTCGGCGCCATTCGGCAGGTGACCCAGGATCAAACCGTTATCCTCGGCCTCGCCCTCCGGGACAATCCTGGAGGCGAAGGCGAGCACATCACGCACCCCGCCGAAAAGCCATTTATACAGGTAGAAATTATGCACCGCTGAATCAAGGATGACCCCACCGTAGCGACCCTTGCCATGCCACAGGTTTGGATCCTTGATCCGCCCGACCTCCGAACCGGCGATCAGGCTGCGCACCGTCCAAATCTCGCCCAGCAGACCCTCCTTGAGGATTTCTTCCGCCTTGATATAGGCGGTCACGAAGCGGGTGTTCTCGGCCACACAGAACTTGAGGCCCTTTTTCCTGGCTGCAGCGATCATCTCTTCACCCTGGCCAGATTCCACCGCGATGGGCTTCTCACAGAGCACGTGCTTGCCGGCTTCGAAGGCGGCCATGGCAACCGGGTAATGCAACGGGTGAGGGGTGATGATATCAACCATATCTATATGTGGATCGGTCAGCAAATCCTGATAGCGGGTGTAGCCGCGCGCCTGGGGGTATCTTTCCTTTCTGTCGTTGATTTGCTCTTCATTGATATCGCATAACGCGGTGATCTCACATGCCTCCCCCGCCTCAGTGAAGCCTGCCTCGTGGGCCATGGAAATTGCCCCAAGACCGATGATGCCAACGCGGACCTTTCCTGTCATTATTCTTCCTCTCCAAGAAGACAATATGCCACCAGGATGCCAGGATTAAGGTGGTTTAATGGTAAGTCCACTTGTCCACACTATAGCATTAAAAAAAACCATTACAATAGGCTATAAATCATCAAATAATCGTGACATACATCCCCTGTCTTTGGTTTTCGTTCGTGCTATGCTCTGGTAAAGTGGACATACCAGTTGACCACGCATGCCATTCACCCCAACGAGGATCCTGATGAAACCCCTGATCATCATCGCCACACCAAACATCTGCTGGCTGAAACCGCAGGTGGACTACCCGCGCACGCCGGAATCCATCGCCGAAGAAGCTGCGCTCTGCCTCGCGAACGGTGCGACCATCCTGCACACCCACGCCGAAGGCAAATGGAAGGAGACCATCGCCGCCGTCCGCTCCCGCTGCGAAATCATCGTCCAGTGCGGCATGTCCAGCCTTCCGATCAGCGATCGAATGGAGGTCTTCACCGAACGCGCGGATATGATCTCGATCATCTTGAACCATCACGACGAGGCCTTCATCGAGGGTGATTTCAACGTGCTGCACACCAAGGATGAATTGCGTGAGTACGCCCGTTTGTGTAATAAATACCGTGTCGTTCCCGAGTGGGAGGTCTGGCATGCGGGCTCGATCTGGAACCTGAACCACCTCCTCGGCAGGAAAGCGATCAAGCCGCCCTGCGTCACCACCCTGTTCTTCGGCTGGCCGGGCGGCACCTGGAGCCCTCCCACTGTTGAAGAGTATTTCTACCGCCGCAGGCTGATGCCGCAAGGCTGCGTATGCAATGTTTCCATCATGGGCGAGGGCCAGCGGGATATCATTGCTGCGGCGATCGTTCATGGAGATCACGTCCGTGTTGGCACCGAGGATAATCCTTGCGATCACAATGGCATCCCGGTAGATACCCCCGCCCTGGTGCGCGAGACGGCTGAAATGGCGCGCGCCCTCGGCCGCCCGCTGGCATCTGTCCAACAGGCGCGCAAGATGATCGGGTTGTAAAGGTTCCAAGGAGGCGATCATGGATAAAAAAGTTGTCATCGTTACCGGATCGGCGCGCGGCATCGGGGCTGCCTGCATGCGTGTTTTCGCCAGGCATGGATACACCGCCATCGGGCTGGATATCCTGCCGGAGGGCCGGCTGGTCGCTGATGAGATCAGGAAGGAGGGCGGGAGAGCGCTTTTCCTGCCCTGCGACGTGGCAAACGAAGCCCGGGTGGCGGATTGCGTGGGGCAGGCGGTGAAGGAGTACAACCGGGTGGATGTGCTCGTCAACAACGCGGGCATCGTCCTCGTCAAGCCCTTCGAGCAGATCACCTGGGATGAGTTCCGCCGGACGACAGAGGTCAACCTGGGCGGGCACTTCCTGCTGTGCAAGTACGTCCTGCCGCAAATGAAAAAGCAGAAGAGCGGCGTGATCGTCAACATGGGCTCCGTCTCGGGCCATGTCGGCCAGATGGATCACGTCATGTACGGCGCCACGAAGGGCGCGATCATCGCCATGACCCGCGCCCTGGCCTGGGAGCTTGCGCCTTATAACATCCGGGTCAACTCGATCAGCCCGGGCTCGGTGGATACGCCCATGCTGCGCGGCGATATCACCTTGGAATCGAAGCGCACCGGCATTCCTTTCGAGGAAGTAAAGAAGGAGCGTGAAGCCGAGCAGGCATTCAAGCGCTGGGCGGATCCATCCGAGATCGCCGAGCCGATCTATTTCCTGGCCAGCGAAGGTGCATCCTTCGTAACCGGCGCGGATTGGCTGGTGGACTGTGGCTGGGTGGCCAGGTGACGCATGTCATTGCGAGCGCTGAACGCGAAACAATCTCCCGGCTCACGAGGGGATTGCTTTGGGGTAGGGAACACCCCTCGCATTGACACAAGCTAAAGGAGTGGTTATGACTGAAGATCGTTTCCTGGTGACAGGCTCGGCCGGGTGCATTGGAGCCTGGGTGCTGCGCAACCTTGTCCGTGAGGGCGTCCCGGTGACGGCTTTCGACCGTGACGGGCAGGGTCACCGCCTGGCGCTGCTGTTGGGTGAGGACGAGATCGCCCGAATCCAGTTCATTCAAGGCGATATCACCGATGTTCAGGCGGTGGCGAACGCCTTGAAGGAGAGCCGCGCCAACCGGGTGATCCACCTGGCCGCACTGCAACTGCCGTTCTGCAAGGCAGACCCGGTGGCCGGGGCGCGCGTCAACGTGGTCGGGACGGTCAACCTTTTCGAGGCTGCCAAGCGGGCGCACCTGGAGGGCCTGGTCTACGCCTCCTCCACCGCGGTTTACGGGATCAGCGAAGAGTACCCCGAGGAGCCTCTGGTGCACGATGCCCCGCTCAAACCGCGCTCCCACTACGGGGTTTACAAACAGGCCAACGAGGGTACAGCCAGTGTCTATTATCGTGAGGACGCGATCTGCTCGATCGGCCTGCGTCCTTACGTGGTCTACGGGGCCGGGCGCGACCAGGGGATGACCTCCACCCCCACCAGGGCGATCCTGGCCGCCGCTTGCGGGCAGCCCTATCATATTTCGTACGGCGGGCGTTACTGTTTTCAATATGGCGATGATACCGCCAAAGCATTCATCCGGGCTGCCCGGGCGGAGTTCAACGCGGCAGGGGTTTTCAACCTGGGGGGAGCCTCAGTCAGCACCCGGGAGGTGATCGCCGCCATCGAGCGGGCCGAGCCCTCCGCCCGCGGCCGGATCACCTTCGAAGACGTGCCGCTGCCCTTCCCGGCGGAGGTGGATAACACCGCCCTGGTGGCCGCGATCGGCCCCTTGCATTTCACACCCCTGGAAGAGGGCGTGTCGCAAACCCTCGAGATCTTCCGCCGCGCCCTTGCGGAAGGGAAGATAATTTGGGGAGAGTAAATGGATTGTTGCAATTCATTTACTTGTGTTTGGACGCCCACCCCTACCCCCCCCTCCGGTGGGGGAGCAGGGGGGATGGGGTGTGAGATAATGCCGATAAGGAAGTGACCATGACAAAAATCATCACCTTTGGTGAGATCATGCTGCGCCTCACCCCGCCTGGGCGGCAGCGCATCGGTCAGGCGCGCAGTTTCGAGGCTATATATGGAGGTGGCGAAGCCAACGTGGCAGCCTCACTGGCATACTTTGGCATGCCTGCAGATTTCGTCACCCGCCTGCCCCAGAATGATCTTGGCGATGCCTGCCTGCAGTTCCTGCGGCAATATGGGGTGGGCACAGATCACATCCTGCGCGGCGGCCACCGGCTGGGGATCTACTTCCTCGAGAACGGCGCCAGCCAGCGCGGTTCAAGGGTGATCTACGACCGGGCCGATTCTTCGTTCGCCACATTGCAGCCCGGCATGCTCGATTGGAAAACCATCTTCCAGGGAGCGAACTGGTTCCATTGGACCGGCATCACACCAGCGGTCTCTGAGTCTGCCGCGGCTGCCTGCCTGGAGGCCGTTGAGACTGCCCGCCAGCTCGGCTTGACCATCTCGTGCGACCTGAACTACCGCCTCAAGCTATGGAAGTGGGGCAGGCCGGCTGGGGAGGTGATGGCCGAACTGGTGGCGCTGTGCGACCTGGCGGTGGCCAACGAGGAGGATGCCGAGAAAGTGTTCGGCATCCGGGCAATTGCAACGGATGTCGCCGCAGGAAAGGTGGAAGCGGAAAAATACGGCGCGGTCTGCGAGCAGCTGGCAGGGCGATTCCCAAACCTGAAAACGATCGCCATCACACTGCGTGGTTCGCTCTCCGCGAGTCACAATACCTGGAGCGGGCTCCTCTGGAAGGACCGAAAAATCCACGCCGCCCCCATCTACGATATCGCAGATATCGTTGACCGGGTAGGCGCGGGAGATGGTTTTGCGGCTGGTCTGATCTATGCCCTTAACCAGCCGAAGGCAGATCCGCCACATGCGCTCGAATTTGCCGTGGCGGCTTCGGCGCTCAAGCATTCCATTCCTGGCGACTTCAACCTGGCAACCGTCGCTGAGGTCGAGGCGCTGGCAGGCGGGAACGCTTCAGGGCGGGTGAGCCGGTGACCTCGATCAAGGAGCGTCGAAAATGACGGATATGCTTGTCAAGCTGTATGATCTCAAGGATGACTGGGATTTCCTGGACGGTCAGGCAGGTCTTGGTGTGACCATCCGCAAGCCAATAGGCGCGGAGAAACATTTGATCGTAAATTGGGTGGAAAAGCACTTCGAACCGGCCTGGGCGAGTGAAACCGACAAGGCTCTTTCCAACCAGCCGGTCACCTGTTTCATTGCCATTCAAGGTCAAAAGCTCATCGGATTCGCATGCTACGATGCAAGCGCCCTGGGTTTTTTTGGTCCAACTGGTGTTCTTGAAGCTTATCGCGGCAGGGGCACTGGAAAAGCCTTGTTGCTGGCTTGCCTGCTGGATATGAAACTGGCTGGATACGGGTATGCAGTGATCGGTTTCGTTGACCCGGTTGAGTTTTATACCAAAGCTGTTGGCGCACTGGAAATTCCGGATTCCTCGCCGGGCATCTGGAAAACCTGGCTCTATACCGACCAGGATTGATCAGCAGTATTTTCTTGCAGGAGGTTCAAATGCCAAGACACAGCCGTTTGCGTGTGCTCAACACCCTTCTCGAGACCGGGTTGATCCCCCTCTTCTATCATGAGGACCCGCATGTTGCCTCCAGGGTGATCCAAGCCTGCCTGGACGGCGGGGCGCGTTGCATCGAGTTCACAAACCGCGGTGACGGTGCGCACCTGGTTTTTGCTGAACTGATGGAACGCTTCCACAATAATAAAGAGTTGATCTTGGGCGCGGGGACCGTCATTGACGCACCCACTGCCGCCCTGTACTTGCAGATGGGAGCAAATTTTATCGTCGGCCCAACTTTAAGCCCGGAGGTGGCGCGCCTGTGCAACAGGCGCATGGTGGCGTATATCCCCGGTTGTGCCACGGCCAGCGAGATCTCGAATGCCCATGAGCTGGGGGTCGAGATTTGTAAAATCTTCCCCGGCGGAGAGCTGGGCGGGCCGGCTTTCATCCAGTCCGTGCGCGGGCCGCTGCCGTGGGCGCGCCTGATGCCAACGGGGGGAGTGGAACCCGGGAAGGAAAGCGTCACCAGGTGGATCAAGGCGGGTGCTGCCTGCCTGGGGATGGGCAGCAAGCTGATCTCCTCCAGGCTCCTGGTAGAAGGCGACTTTGCTTCCCTTACTGCTGCCATCCACCAGTTGCTCGAGTGGATCCGGGAAGCCCGGACGGAATAAGGCGTGATCTGGAGAGGAAACAATGGAAAAGAACAATGGCGAGATCGATTTCGGCATCCTGCAAAAAGACGCCCTCTCGGAGAAGATCGTCGAGCGGCTGCTTAACCTGATCCGTGAAAAGCAACTGCATCCCGGTGACCGGCTGCCGCCGGAGCGCGAGCTGGCACCAATGATGGGTGTCAGCCGCCCATCATTGCGCGAGGCGCTGAGAGCCCTTTCGGTGATGAAGGTGATCGAGAACCGCCAGGGGTCGGGCACGTACATCACCTCACTCAAACCGGAACTATTCGTCAACCACCTGGATTTCATTTTCAGCGTCAACGACGCCACTTTCATCGACCTGTTCGAAGCCCGCAAGATCATCGAAGTTGGCTTGGTGGCTCTGGCAGCCAAATTAATCAACCAGGAACAGCTCTCCCGCTTGGAAGGATGCCTGAAACGCTCGGCTGCCGCGGTGGAGAAACCGGGTGCCTTTCTGCAAGCCGACCTCGACCTGCACAACATCATCATCGAGGCCTCACACAACCGGACACTTGCACTATTCATGAAATCGATCAACCAGATCAACATCGCCAGCCGGCAGCGGACCAATGAATTGCCGGAGGTGCGCCGCCGGACGCTCAAGGATCACAAGGCGATCGTGGCTGCGTTGAGGGAACACGACCCCGAAGCTGCAGCCCAGGCGATGCGCAACCACCTTGCCCATGTGGAGGATGCGCTCAAGCTCGCCAAGGGTGAGAGGGATGAAGATGGGATCCGCCAGCAGTAACAAGCGGGGAGCCAGGAGTAATTGGAAATGGTGCACAAATCTTTCAGGCAAGCGGGGTTGGGTTCCAGAAGCCGGTCTTTACCGGCAATGGGACACGGGTCATTTTCGTTGTGATGGGTATGCGCTCGAGCTGGGTATCCTGAGCTGCGATGGTCTTGAACGGGCGCGCCGTATGCCCACCGGGCGGGAAGAACCCGAAAGGGAGAGCGTCACCGCCTGGGTCAGGTCGGGCGCCGCCTGCCTGGGGATGGGCAGCAAGCTCGTATCGCCTCAGGTGGTGAAACCGGGGGCTTGCCAGTCCATTACTACGAACCTCAGCCTGGTGCTGGAATGGATCCGGGAAGCCCGGGCAGGGATTTACACCAGCTGAAAAGTAGAACCTTGTAAACATTCGTGGAGACCTCCGGGCCAGCGCCGTTCAAAGGGAGGCTCTCTCCGGGTGGGTCGCCCAGCGATCGTCCGCCAGGGCTGGGTCCTGGCTTTCACCTGTGTATCGAAGCAGGCTGATCAAGATAAGCGGCCCACATCAGGGTGCTGATATCCGGGGAAATAATGCAACAGAATGAGAGTATATTTCCATAAAATGAAACGCCTTTATTCTTCCAAGGTGCTATATTACTATACAAGGGGATAAGGAAATGTTTATACTTTGCGGTTGATGGAGATACGGTCATGAAACCAGTCAAATCCCTTCCCTATAAAAACCCATCCCTCGCGTTGGAGAAGCGGGTTGAAGACCTGCTCTCCCGGATGACACTCACCCAGAAGATCGCACAGCTTAATTGCACCATGTCGTTGGCTGGCGCATTTGACAAGATGGAAATGCAATTGGCCAATGGAATTGGTGAGATCGCCATCATGCTGGGCGGTCAAACTGCGCTGGATACTGCCCGGCTGGTTGAAACCATCCAGAAATTCCTGGTGGAAGGGACCGAGTTGGGGATACCTGCCATCCTTCATATCGAAGCGCTCTCCGGAGGAGTTATTCCCGAAGCCACAAATTTCCCCGTCGCGATCGGATTGGGCGCAACCTGGGATCCTGAACGCCTCCAGGAAATGGCTGGCATCATACGGAAACAGATGAAAGCATTGGGCATCCGCCAGGCGCTTTCACCCGTGATGGATATCGCCCGCGATCTCCGTTGGGGGAGGATTGGAGAGACGTACGGTGAAAACCCCACCCTGGGTGCAAGGATGAGCGTGGCCTTTGTCAAAGGCATCCAGGGGATCGACCTGAAGGAGGGCATCGCTGCCACTGCAAAACACTTCCTCGGTTATGGATCAAGCCAGGGCGGTCTGAACCTGGCCCGCGCTTCCATCACCCCCAGGGAGCTGCGCGAAGAGTTCGGCAAGCCGTTCGAAGCAGCCATCCGGAAAGCCAGCCTGGCGACGGTCATGAATTCCTATACCGCCATCGATAATGAGCCCATTATCATCTCCAGGGGGATCCTGACCGATCTGCTCCGCGGCGAGATGGGGTTCGAAGGCGTGACCGTCTCGGATTATGCGGCAATCAACCGCGTCAAGGATATATTCAAGGTCACCGATGACTACACTCAAGCCGGAATCCTGGCGATCAGCGCCGGCATGGACGTGGAACTGCCTGCTCCGATCGCCTATGGGTCCAGTTTCCGCGAGGCTGTAAAACGCGGCGACCTGGATGTGTCCATCCTCAACGCTGCCGTGCGCAGGATGCTGGCATTGAAGTTCAAGCTTGGTCTTTTTGAAAACCCGTATCCTGATTATGAGAGCATCCCTTCCGTCTATCATCAGCCGGCAGATGATGAGCTTTCTTACGACCTCGCCCGGGAATCCATTGTCCTTGTAAAAAATGAAGGTAAACTCCTGCCTTTGAAGGGCGAAGGGCAGAAGATCGCAGTGATCGGTCCGAACGCCGATTCGATCAGGAATATCTTTGGAAATTACACATTTCCTGCCTTCATGGAGATCGCCCTCGAGATGGCGCCGGAGCTGGCCAACCTCCTCAACACCCTGGCAGGGCCTTCCCCAGATGTGGTCACCGCTCAGCCAATGGCGCCCATGCCTCCGTTGGACCAGTTATTGACGAATATGTATCCGATGGCAAAGACCGTGTTGCAGGGCATCCGGGCTGTCTGCGGGCAGGGTGCGGTCAGCCACGCGGAAGGGTGTTCGATCATGGGTCAGGATCGCTCCGGTTTTCCCGAGGCGCTCGAGTGTGCTTCCAGGGCTGATCTGGTCATCATGGTCATGGGTGCCAAGAACGGTCATGTTGCCAGGACCTCTTCGATCGGAGAAGCCCTGGATAGTACTTCGATTGGTCTGCCTGGAGTGCAGGAGGATCTCCTGAAAGCCATTCATGAGACAGGAAAACCGGTGATCCTGGTCCACATGAGCGCACGGCCTTTGTGCAGTGAATGGGTTCACAGGAACATCCCGGCGATCCTGGAGGTCTGGCATCCAGGTCAAAGCGGAGGAACAGCCATCTCGGATGTGTTATTTGGGAAGGTAAATCCGGGGGGAAAGCTGCCCTTCACGATCCTGAAACATGCCGGCCTGATCCCTTGTTATGCCGATCACCAGAAGGGAAGCGGTTATGATGACCGTGGCGGCTTGCCCATCTATATCGAGGGAGGATATATCAACGAAAGCGGGGCACCGCTTTATCCCTTTGGACATGGTCTTTCTTATACATCTTTCTCGATTGATGGGTTGGAGCTGTCCGATAGTGCCGTGCCAGCCGATGGTGTGATCGAAATTTCCTGCAAGGTGACCAACACCGGCGATCGGGAAGGTGACCAGGTGGTGCAGCTCTATGTGACCGATCGATGCGCTTCGCTGGTGCGTCCCAACAAGGAGCTGGCTGGTTTCAAACGCGTTAGATTGCAACCCGGTAAACGCTGCAAGGTTACATTTAGGCTGCATGCCAACCAATTGGCGTTTTTGAATAACAAGATGCAATGGATTGTGGAAGCAGGGGAGGTGGATGTATTCATCGGCGCAGCCTCCAATGACAAGGCGGTTGAAGGCTCGTTCACGATTTCAGATTCCAGGATCCTGCAAAACAGCAGCCGTGAATACTATTCGGAGGCTGTGGTATCAATGGATTTTAATTAAACAGGATCATCGCCCGAGGTTCAAGGGATATTGGAAATACTCATGGATAAGCCGGCATACATATTCGAGTATGTTGAACATATCAAGGAATTTCCAATGAGGTGTTTCATCGCGGCGATAGAACACTCCTGCCATCACTGGCATTCAGATGTCGAGATCCTCTTCATGCTCGATGGCACCCTGAGCCTGAGCATGGATCACCAGACGTACCGGCTTAAAGCTGGTGATGTTGTCCTGATCAATGGCAAATCCGTCCATGCAATTGACTGCTTGGATGGAAACAACCTGGTGTTTGTGCTTCAGTTCCTTCCCGCCATCTATGAGAGCGAGTACCGGAAAACTTCATTCCGCTTCGACCTGAATACCGCAGCGAGTGGCCTCCAGCAACCGGAGAACATGGATTCCCTGCGGCATATCCTGGCCTGCATTGGAGCCGAGATCTATACAAGCAGGGATGGTTTCCAGTTCTACATCAAGTCCCTTCTTTATCAACTGGTCGGATACCTCTTTCGTTACACGCGGTACGATATTCTGGATGTTTCGAAAAGCGCCCTGCAGGATTCTGACCTTGAACGGCTTGAAAAGATTGTCAAATACGTTGACGAAAATCATCAACATGGATTCCCGTTCTCGGAAATCGCGGCTAGCGTAAACCTGAGTCTTTCACAATGCAGCCGTTTCTTCAAGGAAAGGATGGGCATTTCCTTTACAGAATACCTTCGCCACGTTCAGGTCACTCATGCCAGGCAGCTATTATTGGAGACAGGCCACACCGTGCTTTTTATTTCGGAAGAGAGTGGATTCACCAGCTTGGCTTCGTTCTACCGGGCGTTTAAAAGGGTCACCGGAATTACGCCGACCGGGTTTCGGGAACGAGGTGAAACAGCAAGAAAGCTTGTTGATACGCATGTTGCAGGTTATACATCGGTCAACCCTTCCTCAGGCTATGAACTTCTCAAACAGTATTTGATCCATGACCAGGAAAAGAGGTGAAAAATGGAAACAACAATCGCGCAATCTGCCCCGGGCAAGGGCGAAAAGATCACCATGGGAGAAAGACTGGCGTATGGCTGTGGCGATGCCGGTTTTAATATCATCTGGGCATCACTCACTGCTTTCATCGTCTTTTTCTTTACGGATGTCGCTGCCATCCCCCCGGCCATCGTCAGCGTGATCCTCTTGGTGGGTCGCGTTTTTGATGGCTCCGATGACGTGGTTGCAGGCTGGTTGGTCGACCGCACCCGGTCACGTTTTGGCAAGGCCCGCCCATGGATCCTTTGGCTGGTGCTGCCGTTTGGAATCTTGACCGTCATGTTGTTCACCGTTCCGAACATCGGCATGACCGGCAGGGCAATCTACGCGGCCGTGATCTATTTTGTGCTCAATGATCTCTACTCGTTTATCAACATCCCCTATGGAACGCTCAATGCGATGATCACCCAGGATCAGTATCAGCGCTCCATGCTGAATCTCACCAGGATGATCATGGCCATCCTCGCCACAATCTTTGTTAGTTCGGCCACCGTGGGATTTGTCGGGATGCTTGGCGGAGGCGCCATTGCCTGGCAAAGGATGTATATGATCTATGCCGTGGTCGCGATGATCTTTTTGATGATCACCTTCCTGTTTACGAGGGAGCGGGTCAAGCCGGCTGGCAGGATAAAAGAGAGATCCAGTGTCCCATTCAGGGTGGCCGCGGTTGCCATGTTGAAGAATCGATACCTGTGGTTGATCGTCGGGGCGATGATCCTGGCTTTTATCAGCCAGGGGTTGGGCGGCGCGGCGATCTATTTTGCCCAGTATGTTTTGGGAAACATCCAGCTGATGGCTCCGCTGCAATTGGCTGCCAATGTCCCGGTTCTGCTCGGCATGTTCCTGATCGCCCCCTTGATTAAGAAATTTGGCAAGCGAACCTGCACATTGGTTGGAGCGCTTCTCATGGTGATCGGGAGCCTGATCATGATCCTTAATCCGGCGAGCTTGCCCATCGTGTTGGTGGGCAGTTTGATCAAAGCCCTGGGGCTGGCGCCCGTGGCTGGGGTGGGCGGAGCAATGGTCCTGGACACCATTGAATATGGAGATTGGAAAACCGGCGTCCGCTCGGAGGGGCTGATCTCAAGCATGGCGAGCCTTGCCACCAAGGTTGGCATCGGTTTCGGCGCGGCCATCATTGGATGGACTCTGGCTGCGGGGAAGTACGTGGCCAACGCGGTCAACCAGGCACCGACCGCGATCGCCTCGATCCAGATGTGCTTTATTTACATACCGGCCATCCTGGCAGTCATCATCCTTGTGCTGCTCTGGTTCTTTGACCTGGATAGGATCTACCCAAAGGTTGCCCGCGAGTTGCGGGAAAGAAATCAGGGATGATTAATTCGCATAGATAAAGGCAACCGACCATCCAATTGGATGGATCCTGCCGCTCTCTTCCGGAGGAATGATCCCAGCGAAAGCCGGGCTCTTCATCCTGTTCAGTGGGAATGACAGCAGTGGGATGCTGGTTTTTATTACACAACAGGTATATAGATGCAATCTGCAGGCAAGGTTTGAGAGTGCCTGCAGATTCGTCTTGGAAAACGCCTGCCAGATCATGCTTTTTGCGCAACAAAAAGGATGATCCCTGGATGCTGCAAGAAAAGAGGGCAAGGGGGGATTTATCCGGCATCATTTGTGAGTCCACTGCAGGAAGGGTGGGTCACCCTGAGTGAAGCGCGCCTGCGATGTGGGCGGGTGGGTAAAGGGTCTATCCATTACCAAGGTGTGCTCAGCATGACAGGACCGGGTTTTCTCAGTGCGGTCATTTGTCACCATGGAGACCCAGGATTATTGTATACTCACTCATGAGGAGATGGACATGTCTGGATACTTGCCGAAACCTGAAGATAAATTCACCTTTGGCCTGTGGACGGTCGGCTCGGTCGGCCGCGACCCGTTCGGTGCTCCGGTGAGGGAACCAAAATCAGCGGTGGAGCTTGTCCACCTCCTGGCGGAGGTTGGCGCCTATGGGGTCAATTTCCATGACAATGACCTGGTTCCCATTGACGCCACTCCACGGGAACGCGACCGCATCCTCCGGGGGTTCAAGGCTGCGCTGAAGGAGACCGGCCTGGTCGTCCCCATGGCCACCACCAACCTGTTCGGGGACCCGGTCTTCAAGGATGGCGCGTTCACCAGCAACGACCCGCAAGTGCGGGCCTACGCGCTGCAGAAAACGATGAACGCCATTGATCTGGGGGTCGAGCTCGGTGCAAAAGTGTACGTCTTCTGGGGCGGGCGCGAGGGCACCGAGACGGATGCCGGCAAGGATCCGGTGGTGGCCATCAAGCGTTCGCGTGAAGCGATGAACTTCCTGTGTGAATATGTACTGGATAGGAGATATGATCTCAAGTTTGCCCTGGAGGCCAAGCCCAACGAGCCGCGTGGTGATATCTACAATCCCACCACCGGTCACATGCTGGCTTTCATCACCACCCTCGACCATCCCGGGATGGTGGGCGTCAATCCCGAGGTGGCCCACGAGCACATGGCGGGCATCAACTTCCTTCACGGGGTGGCTCAGGCCTGGGAAGCGGGCAAGCTTTTCCACATCGACCTGAACGACCAGTACCCCGGGCGCTACGACCAGGACCTGCGCTTCGGCTCGCGCGATCTCAAGTCAGCGTTCTTCCTGGTGAAGTTCCTTGAAGATGCCGGTTACCAGGGTTCGCGGCATTTCGATGCCCATGCCTACCGCACCGAGGATTACGAAGGGGTGAAGGACTTTGCCCGCGGCTGCATGCGCACCTATCTCATCCTCAAGGAGAAAGCGGCGCAGTGGAATTCGGACAAAGAGATCCAGGCGCTCGTCGCCGTGATCAACGCGGCCAACCCTCGGATGGCTCCGTTCTTTGGAAAGTACTCGGCAGAGAAGGCGGCTGCGCTCAAGGCTCAGCCATTCGACCGGGCATCCATCGCGGCGCGCGGCCTCGGGTACGAGCGGCTCGATCAACTCACCATAGACCTGCTGCTGGGTGCACGTTAAAATTGGCGTCGAGAGAAGCCGATAACTTTCCTCCCCCTTTCCAGGTGTGCCATGAAAAGTCTTACTTACCGTGGTCTTGAGTGCGTTTTGCTGGAGAATGACCGCCTGCAACTGATGGTGCCGCGGTCCATAGGGCCTCGCATCCTTTCACTGCGCTTCCTGCGAGGCGAAAACCTGCTCGCCGAGCAACCGGGCTTCGTGACCACGCGCCCGGATGGGAAGACCTATCATTTTTACGGCGGTCACCGGCTGTGGCTTTCGCCGGAAGATCCCATCCGCTCATATGGCCTCGATGATTGGCCTGTAGAAATTTCCGCCGAAGGTGACAGTCTTTTGATCCGGAAAACGGTGGAGGTGGAGACGGGTATCGAAAAATCAATTCTGCTCAGCATGCCAGCCGGAGAAGCCAAACTGCGCCTGACCCACCGCCTGGCGAACCTTGGACAAGAACCCGTGGAATGCGCCCCCTGGGCGATTACCCAGCTCAGGTTGGGTGGGTTGGCGATCTTGCCACAGGTGCAAACCAACACCGGGCTCTTACCGAACCGCCTCATATCCCTTTGGCCCTACTCGGATATTGCCTCTCCGCAGCTGAGCCTTGGCCGGCATTTCATCCTGCTCCGGGCAGGAGAACAACCACCTTTCAAGATCGGTTTCCCAAACCCGCGTGGCTGGCTGGCGTATTGGCTGGATGGAAACCTTTTCGTCAAAAGGACCTCATACGATCCACGGGCCAGGTACAGTGACTTTGGAAGCTCGAGTGAATGTTACTGCAACCAGCACTTTCTCGAGCTGGAGACCCTTGCCCCACTCACCTGGATTGCGCCCGGTGAATCCATCACGCACCTCGAGACCTGGGAGTTGTTCCCGGATATCAGCTTCCCCGCGGATGAAAAAACCATGCTGGCGATTGCGGATGAGTTTGGCCTGGAATAAACGATGGATTATTTTCTTGGCGTCGATATCTCCACCACCTCCACCAAGGCCTTGCTGATCGATCTGACCGGGAAGGTGATCGCGGTTCACTCCACCATGTATGGCTTCGATACGCCGCATCCGCTGTGGAGCGAACAGCATCCTGGCCTGTGGTGGGATGCGGCGCAGCGTTCCATTCGCGCTGTTCTGGAAAGTTCGGGGATCGCTCCAGACATGATTGGCGGGGTGGGATTGACTGGCCAGATGCACGGCCTTGTGCTGCTCGACGCGGCAGGGGGTGTGCTCCGCCCGGCCATCCTGTGGAACGACCAGCGCACCCAGGCGCAGTGCGATGAGATCCACCGCCGCATCGGGCGTAAAAAATTCATCCGCATCACCGGCAACATTGCCCTGGCCGGGTTCACTGCCCCCAAGATATTGTGGGTCCGTGAAAATGAGCCTGAGATCTACGCCAGGGCTGCCCACCTGCTCCTGCCGAAAGACTTTGTGCGCTTCATGCTGACAGGCAGATTTGCCATGGATAAGTCGGATGCCTCCGGCCGGTGACCTCCGAGGCAGCCCTGGCAACCGGCCTTTTAAAAGGCACGCCGGTGATGGCGGGAGGTGGTGATCAGGCCGCCCAGGCAGTCGGCGTGGGGGCGGTCGCTCCGGGCATCGTTGGGCTGACGGTGGGCACCAGTGGGGTGGTTTTCGCCACCACGCCAGGTCCCCTCATCGAGCCGGAAGGCCGCCTGCATGCCTTCTGCCACGCGGTGCCGGGCAGGTGGCATTTCATGGGTGTGATGCTCTCGGCCGCGGGCAGCCTGCAATGGGTTCGGGATGCCATTGCCCCCGGGATGCCCTTCGATCACCTGGTGGAGGAAGCGGGGGATATCCCGGCTGGTTGTGAAGGGCTGCTCTTCCTGCCCTACCTGAGCGGCGAACGCACCCCGCACCCTGATCCGCTTGCCCGCGGCGCGTTCATCGGACTGACCGTGCGCCATACGCGCGCCCACCTGACGCGCGCCGTCCTGGAAGGCGTGGCCTTTGGTCTGAAGGATGGCTTCATGCTTATCCGTAACGCCGGACTTGGGGAGATCGAACAGGTGCGCGCCTCCGGCGGCGGGACGAAGAGCGCCCTCTGGCGGTGCATCCTGGCTTCCGTGCTGGAAACGGAGCTGGTGACGGTGAATACCACCGAAGGCGCGGCTTTTGGCGCGGCATTGCTGGCAGGGGTGGGGGCAGGCGCCTGGCCAGATGTGGATGAGGCTTGCAGGGCAACGATTCGCATCACCCGGCACCAGCTTCCTGAAGCTGTGCATGTGGAAGGATATCGCAAGGCTTACGAGGTCTATCGCGATCTTTATCCGGCGCTGAAGGCCAGCTTCGAAAAAATGGGGACCCTGGTCTTTAATTCAAATTAAGAAATCGCGATTGCTGAGGGGGAATACCCATATCCATCACTGGGAATACAGAGGTATATTCCTCGTGAAAGTAACCGGTTAACTCAAACGCTAAATCGGAATCCAGGAATCAATTGTCATCACCCCCTGTATATGAGAAATATCCAATAAACGCCACCATGACCAGCCGAAATGGTGGCGTTTGTTGTCTTTTTAAGTGGAATGGATGCTTGTCTCCTGGCCCGGGTTTACCACCAGGAGACGATGGAAAATGCGAGATTAAAACCCTTTCAAGGTCAGACCCAGGCAAAGCAGCACGAAGGCAACTACAACCAGCAGGAACGCTGCGGGTTGCAAGTAAGGTATGGTCATTGCAAAGAGATGCACAATATAAATGATCACGCCAATTGCAGCAAGGACCACTGCCGCCCAGAAAGTTGTCTTTTTCGGTGGATTAAGTTTCATGGTTTTTCTCCTTTTATAGATTTCTTAACGATCCAGTGTATGGTCAATCCAAGGCCTGCAATGAATGATTTCTTATACTCCATATATCCGGGAAAGGCAAGATTTTTAATGAAGTTCCTTTCGATCAAAGAGTGATTACCTTGCTTGCTTTGCTCTGGGCTTCAAGGATATCTGACATTCCACCAACAATGCCAACGCGAACCTTTTCAGAGAGGCCAAAGTAATTCAGGCAGGTTGAACAGACGATAAGGCGGACGCCCATCTGCTCGAGATGCGAAAGACGTTCCAGAAATGGAGAACCTTCGACCACAATTTTGATCCCTTCAGTATAGAAACAAATGGCTGCCGGGAGTGAATTGTTTTCCATGATAAGTTTCAGATAGGTATCGAGAAGCTTATGCTGTAATGCCGGGTCAGCATACCCCATGCCTTCTCTTGTAATCAGGATTATCGTATTGGAAAAAGAGGATTCTTTTGACATTCATAGCCCTTTCTTTATGGGTGGTGATAAGTGGAAAAAACCAGATGCCCAGACCGGCGGGCGCAACGCTCACCTTTCATCACTTGCGAAGCTCCGCCATGACTGCCAGATGGCCGATCTTTCAACGGATAGGCCTTGATTCCGGGAATATAAGAGTAATGATATCCGCGAATTGCAGGTCAACCCGGGCTCTCCCATTCCCTCAGGCTTGACCGCCTGACCTGTTTCTCCACGGCTGCTGAAGGCGCACCATTTTTATGCTTTCCCTTTTTTTTTGTTCACTGTTTATATATTCCAAATATGCCAGGTGCACCGTTTCATCAGTGATGCCTGGGAAGTGCCAATCCGGGTCTTCGATCGTCGAGCCCAGTGAAAGCTGGTGATCCACTTCCAGGAAGGCTTCAAAAACCTTCAACCGGTCCATGGTGGGTTTGCGTTGTTCGCGCTGGGTAAACCAAAAGGTTTTTGCCTTGCCGGCAAGTGTATATTGGTTGTCTATTTTGGTCAAATATCCGGCATGGAACAGTTTTGCCAGGCCGCGGCGGAGCTCCTGGGTAGTAAAAATGGCGTGATTGACCCGATCACCAGCCCTGATGAGCGAAGCGAGGCTTGCTCCTCCTCCACCATCGCCCGGCGCGATCGAGAACAGGAGCCAGGCATCAGACCAGGTAAATCCAGGTTGCTTATTTATTTTCACCTTGTCCAATCAACTTTGGCAGGGCTCTCGCCTGGTTCACCCAGTAAGTCGTTTCGACGAGTGTGGGATTCCGCCTCATCACCCGCTGCCTCTCGTTCACCTCGATCAGCCTCTCCCGCAACCTCACGGGATCGTACTTCGCGACCTTTTCTACCGAATCAACACCTGCCTCATACAACAACCTCACCCGCACACCCTTGATGTCGACGATCCGGGTCAGGTCGGCCAATTTTACCATGCCAGAGATATCATCTGCCGGAACGCCGCTCCTTCTGGATAACCCTGCCCGCCCCTCCCCGGTTCGACCCGCCTCCAATAACTCCATCACGTTGTCGATCCCGATCCGGCTCAGTTTTTCGATGTGCTCCAGATCAACTCCCTGGATATCCTTCAGCCTAAGGGGTTTTCGTCCAGCCCTTCCATGGGAGATCTCTTGTTGCCTCATCTGGGCGGCGAGCCGGCGCATGGGCTCGTTGGCTGAATACTCATAATACCGGTGGATTGCCCACAAATGGGCGTTGACCGGTTTTTGTTTTTCCTTCATCCAGGATACGAATGAAGCCAGGTCCTCACGGGCAGCTTCGTCCAGCAGCTTGGTATCCAGATGCTGTTGCAGATAGGCTTCGAACTCCCGGACGAGTTGCATGCACCGCTCCACGGCAACCGGAGAGCGACCGTGTTCCTTCAGGAAGACACGGAATCCTTCTTTATTGCTCATCTCCAATTCCTTTCCACTTTGAACGTTCTATCTGGGCTTCTGAAAAAACCGGTGTGCCTGCCAGCCATCTTCCCGTTAATTCCGGCTTATCCAAGGCAAGCCTCGCTCCGGCGGTCAACTCCAGCAGGGGCGTTTGTAATCCAGCCTTCCGCAGACCTCTTGTCAATCCTGGCATCAGCCCCATGCCTGTCACAAGGATATCCGGGCGGATTCTCAAGCCTTGTTGACCATTAACGAGAAACGACTCGCAATTTAATGCGTCCAACGAAGGATATGTTCTACAGGGCACAGGTCTGACTGGATAAACCAGGCATTCGTCCCCGGCCATCAAGGGACAGACCATTTTTGAACCGAGTCTCACCTTGCCATCCATTTCCCGGGTGAATTCATCTGTATCTGCTAATGGCTGGTGCACCGCCGAGATCTCTCCTGGTTGCAGATTGGATTGCAGGTGATCCAGGATGCACAATATTGCCAATGGGGCTGCCTTTACCCGCAGAAACCAACCCCAAAACCCCCTTTCTTGCGAGGAGGTTTTATTCCGTTATCAAGACGTCCATCCATCACATTCTCAACCAGCATATTCTGTTTTCTTTCTATCATCAATTGTGACCTTGCCTCCGGCGTGTACCAAGATGGGAATGGCACCTGGAGCTTGATAGCCGGCATTGACACGTGTGGATAAAATTAGGAGCCGCCGGCACTTGCCCTGAGCTTGTCGAAGGGAAGTAGTAGGTGGTCACGGTGCTGCCGCCCTCAGGATAGGCCTGCTTGACCCGGTTGTCACATGTACCCGCAAGGGTATCCCCATCTTAGTTGCAGTTCGAGGAGACCTGCAGTCAAGTTTCATGGCAGGTCGGCCCACTCCGGGGTGTTTCGCGAAAACCACACCTGAGAAAAAGCAGTTAGACGGCTACTGCTTGTTCCCGCAGGATCTGATCCCAGAACGGTATCAGTTGTTGGGATTCAATTTCACTCGGCGTAAAGCCGTTAGCCTGAACTGGTTCCAGGATGCGGGCAGCCGCTACACCCAGTATTTCCAGTCGTTCCCTCTGGCTATAAGAAGCGAAATCGCGGGAGATGACAATCAAATCGATGTCGCTGCCGTCGTGCGCAGCGCCGGAAACCTGTGAGCCGAACAGCATGACCTTATCCACGCGAATGCCCATTTTCCCCAATTCCATGCGGAAGCGGCGGATTATGATTTTAAGTTGGGGTGCTGCATCAGCCATGTGGCAATCTCCTGCGTCTGTCCCAGGTAGTTCCGGGCGACTGATTCCGGGTAATCGCTGAGAGCGCGTTGCAAGTCCTCAGGGTATCGCGTTGGAATGCTGGCGGTATTGATCTTGCCGATGAATTCCAGATACGGCTGAGGGATTTCCAATCCGCCTTTCTTGACCAGATAGATCAAGTCGTGGGTTCTCGGAGGAATGGCTTGTGTTAACTCCACGACATGCGCTTTCAGCAACTTCTCGAGGGCGAGATGACAGAGGAATATCACATACAGGTAGCGTCGCGTCTGCAGCATGTGCGCGGCTGTTTCCAAATCGTAATCTGCCAGCGCGATCCAGTTTTGGGTATTCTTACTTGCCATCGCTCGAATTATACCTTGTTGCATGCATATGTTGACTTCCGCAGTATACACCTGTTTATAAAAGTACATCATCCTCGTCCCTCCCTCTCCAAATCCGCAGGATTTGGGGATGGTGTCCCGCCCGCACCCCGAAGGGGCGCAGCGACGGGTGGGGTTGAAAAAACAGTCGGTTCGTCTTTTTTTAGGGGTAGCAAGCGATGGCATAGGAGTCATGCTGCCAGGCACTGGGTGATTCTCCTCAGAGACGATATCGCGACACACTGCCACGATGTACTATATCAAACACCAGCAACGATATCATGGCCTCGAAGCCGGATACAACCCATATCCTTTCCAAGGAACATTCCCTTCAAGTTTAGCGAAACTTTCATACTCATCAATGCTTGAGTAGATAATTCCAGTGATACTGGTCTCCGCTGAAATGTTAATCGTTTCACCTTCCTGTTCAGGGGGTGAAAGTATTGTACGAATCTCATCGAAGAACAAATCTGCTCTAAGCACAGTTGCATATTCTGGTAAATTGGTATCATAAATAGCAATTAAATCGGGGGGACCATAGGTATCTATTACCTGCTGAAGGGAAATTGGAGTGGAAGGGGTGAAGTTTATAACATACAAATAGCTGTTTTTGAAAGCCAGACTGACAAACGCACATGTAAGTCCCCGTACGCCTCCTTCGACAGTATGATCAAAGGGATTGCAATTGTTAAAAACTTCCTTATGCTTTCTAATGGATTCGTAAGCTCCTTCTTCAGTGGTGATACCCGGTGTAATTTCAAAGAAACATGGAATGCCACAGGGTTCATTTGTAAAAAAACCACCATCCTTTATGGCGTTATTATTTAGGATGTGTTTTGGTGTGTTTGTTGCATTATCCGAAATGTGTGTTGTTGGCTGGCTTGTGTCAATAGGCAGCGTGCTGGAGTTTGCCGTACAAGCAGCAAGGATTATGAGAGCACCCAGCGAGAACCATCTCCACATAAGGCTCCTTTCTATTGATGAGTGTAAACATTGACTAGAGCGTTCATCAGTATGCCACGGAATGTTGTCAAATAATCACTGTAATATAAACCGGGTGCACGGTATTCAAATCTATTTACATCCGCTTGTGCTAATCTGGGGTAAATGTAAGCCGCAAAAGATTCTGCAAAGCCTTCCATACGATTGAAGTTCTCATCTGCGCCATGTGGCGGAACACCACCATAGAAATAATCAGCAGTATTACATCCGGGTGAAGTATGCCCGCCTCCACAGTCTGTGTATTGACTCTTCCATTCTGATGTATTTCCTCCAGAAGCGTACTCCCAGCCCGTGGAAAAGGCTTCTCCATATCTATCATCCCACCCATGAGCGAGTTCATGAGCAACATTCCAATTATCCCAATCCCTATTAACAGGAAGCGAAACCTGATGAGCTGAACCCTATCCATTGTGATCTGCCATCCAAAATTCACGAAATTCGACTTTCCCAAATAGCTTTATAACATTATCGTCACCACCGATCGTACTGGAAATGTCCACGCCGGTTTGATAGATGAGTCTAAGATCACTCACTGACCAGTCGCCAGAACTGATAGACCACTGGAATTTATCTGCCAAGGATTGTTTCAGAACCTGAATGGCACGCCGGTTGAATGATGACTTTCCTTTACACTGCGGCCCATCATCCCAGTTATCACCCTCACAGGAAACGTATCCCGATGGGTCTGTGAACCTTGACGGATTATTAGATGCGTACGAGTATCTATTGAACGCCTGCGTATCCGCCGGATTCGCCACGATGCTATCCGGCTGCAAGAACCGTCCCAGGCGGGGGTCGTACATTCTAGCCTTGAAGTCCATCAATCCGAGCGAGTAGACGTTGCCCTGCGCGTCCTGGTCCCGCTGGAAGGTATAGCCAAAGTCGGTCGCCGTGATGCGGGTGAAGTTCAGGTCGGTGCGCACCTCGC
>Ga0172371_10001172_pt1 | contig 41417 bp, 32 predicted proteins | sample Lak12m_FD_114543 | JGI IMG/M metagenome (GOLD analysis project Ga0172371, IMG submission 114543) | Freshwater microbial communities from Kabuno Bay, South-Kivu, Congo - kab_022012_12m | ecosystem: Environmental > Aquatic > Freshwater > Lake | place: Democratic Republic of the Congo: South-Kivu... | reverse complement strand
GATTCGTAGGTAAATTCTCAGAGGACATATATTCATCCTATCACAAAGGTAATATTATTCGCATAGTCTAACAGTATCAGTTTAGCCTATTATCCATACCCTGTCAATCCCATTAATTATTCTCATGATCTCTTCCTTTGGGTTATAATATTGTTATTAATAGTAATTCATCTCATGAGGATCTGATCCTTTGAATGAGGTTTTGTAAGACTAAATATGAACGGAGGTTGTATGAAAATTAAGAATATTGCTACGATTTTCATTTTGATGGGTATCAACATGGTTTTTCTCTTAACTGCATGTACGTCTTCAGCGCCGAAGTCGACAGAAGATGAACGAGCTTATCCAGCGCCAGTTGAACCACAATCAGAAACAGGAGATCCTTACCCTGTGGATATGAGTGAAGGTTCACAAACGGGAGATCCTTATCCATTAGATGCAAGCGCTCAATCTCAACCAATTGACCCTTATCCTGCGATGGAAGTAAACCCTGAAGATATGGTTGAAATCGAATGGGGTGAAGCGGAAAAGATCATTAAAAACGGCGCTGTGGCAAGGGTTACGCAGACTCATGATGGTCTTGTCATTTTACAATTAAAAGAGGGGATTGTTTTCACCACCAAACAACCTCAAGTTGATGATGTGTTGAAGGTTATTGAAGAGTGTGGTGATAAATGTTCTGATATTTTAGTTGCCACTGAATAAGAAAATTATAACTTAATTGTCCACCATTATGTAAGCTACCTCATGCTTGGTAGCTTACATATTTCCTCTCTGATCAGGAATTTTCATCCAAACCCAGGTCGGGTGCAATACGTTGCATCGCTTCGATCACGTTTTGCACATGTTCCCAAAGCGGTACGCCAAATTCTTCGCATGCCTGAGTAATTTCTTCACGGTTGGCTCCCGCTGCAAAATGCCTGTCTTTCCATTTCTTCTTCACCGATGAAACCTTCAAGTCTTGGATATTCTTGGAAGGACGTACCAGTACTGATGCTGTAATTAATCCGGTGATTTCGTCGCACGCGAAGAGCGCTTTTTCCATCAGCGTAACTCTTGGAACACCAGTATGATCGGCGTGACTTAGAATTGCGCGTAGGATCTCTTCAGAAACGCCTTTTTCACGTAGGATTGGAATTCCTTCTTGGGGATGTCCCTCTAATGTCGGGTGAATCTCCCAGTCAAAGTCATGCAATAATCCAGTTATTCCCCATAACTCAATATTTTCATCATATTTCTCGGCATAATAGCGCATAGCTGCTTCAACCGCTAACATATGCCTGATCAAGTTTTTATTTTGGACGTATTCTTCTACGATTTCGAGCGCTTCAGAACGTTTCATTAGGTCTCCTCTGGGAAAATTGGCTCTGGTTCGCCTAAAACAGGCACAGGTTTCGCGATATATATATCCCACCAAGCGGTCAAGGTAGCTGGAATTTCTCGCAAATTCCAGTAGGTTAACGAGCTTTTGCGGTATATCCGTTGGTCGGCAATAACGCCAATTGATTCTATGCCAAATTGATTGCAAAGAAAAATGGCGCGTGGCAAATGAAACCTCTGAGTAACGAGGATTGCTTGGGTTACTCTAAAGATTTCCTTTGCCCGATAACAAGTATCATAGGTGCTTCTTCCGGCATAATCAAGAACAATGACTTCTTTGGGAACTCCAAGGGAGATTGCATATTCCTGCATCGCGGCTGGTTCATTATAATGCTCAAAGCGATTATCACCGCTCATCAACAATCTTTCGACTTTCCCCTCAAAGTATAAATTGGCAGCGGTGGATACTCTGTCTCTTAATACTGGGGTCGGTCTCCCATCGCGCCATAAACCAGCCCCAAATACGATCGCGACCGGTTTATACGACGCTTCGCTGATCGTGTGCATGATTTGAGATTGGGTTTGTTGAACGGTGATCAATCGCGGAATGATTAGGATGCAGGCGCCTAAGATGATGATGAAAATGAAGACCCAAAACAACATTTTTAATACTCTCCAAAACATGCCTGAAATTTTACCATCGCTTCTTTACTCTTGTCGGGAAACCATCAAACGGTTAGAATCTTTTAACTTATGAATTCAAAAACACAATATCAAAAAACTTTAGATTACTTATACAGTTTTGTAGATTATAGCTTAACGCGTTCCTTTCGTTATGCGCCTGAGAAATTTGATTTAGATCGCATGCGCGATTTTTTGGATCATCTGGATAACCCGCATCAAAATTATCCAGTGATCCATGTTGCTGGTACAAAAGGCAAAGGTTCTGTATCTGCGCTTTGTGCAAGTGTATTACAAGCTGCTGGTTATAAAGTTGGGCTTTACACTTCGCCTCATTTACAAGATTATACAGAACGCATTCAAATCAATGGTCTACCGATCGCAGAAGAAGATTTAATATCGCTGGTTGACTCTTTTCGATCCTACCTAGATGAAGGCACAAAACTGACCACCTTTGAAATTACGACTGCGCTGGCATTCTTATATTTTGCTCAGCAATTGGTTGATGTGGTCGTAGCAGAAGTTGGTTTGGGTGGTAGGTTAGATGCGACCAATGTGGTCACTCCAATTCTATCAGTGATCACCTCCATCTCATATGATCATACTGAATTCCTGGGAAATACTTTAACAGAAATCGCTGGCGAAAAGGGCGGTATTATCAAACCTGGAATACCAGTCGTTTTAGCCCCTCAAGTCGATGAAGCCCGTGAAGCGATTGAGGGGATTGCTAAGGAGAGAAACTCTCCCTTGTTGATCGTTGGTCGGGATTTTTTGTTTGCACCTGATACACATACTGATGTACTCAATGACGAAGTTTTGGGAAACCAGACCTTTCTCGTTTGGAGATCCTCTGAGCAGCCTTTGATCAATACCTATATTGAATCAGATGGATCTCTTGATTGGGAACCGATACGATTAACGATCCCGCTTTTGGGTTATCATCAAATAGAGAACGCGGCTACCGCATATACAGTCTTGATGCTTGCTCGAAAAAAGGATCTAAAGATTGATGATGACGCTATTCGGAAGGGATTTGCACAGGTGAAATGGCCGGCACGTTTCGAGATATTACGTAAAAAACCACCTGTCGTCATCGATTCGGCTCATAATCGCGATTCTGCTTTAAAATTACGACTTACCTTGGATGATTATTACCCAGGAATACCAGTGATCATGGTCTTTGGAGCTTCATCGGATAAGAATATTGAGGGTATGTTCGCTGAGTTATTACCCAGGGTTGATCAGATTATATTGACGCGTTCTTTTCACCCAAGAGCTATGGAGCCTGGAAAATTATTAGCGCTAGCAATGCGCTATGGTAAACCGACTGTGGTTGTTGAGGCTGTCGAAGATGCACTGGAAGAGGCAATTCAACAAGCTGGTGAAGAAAAAATGGTCTTGGTAACAGGAAGTATATTCGTAGCCGCCGGTGCGCGCGATACCTGGATTCATCGCGTAGCTTGATAATCGCTTTGCTGAGAAAAATTAGAATAGATATTGGGATGATTTAATGCGACAGACAGATTGGTATTTTCGAGATGAAGATGAATTTGGCGAAGCGATTTATCGCCGCACAGAGGAACTGTATCAGGTTCACGACACGATCCCAGATGAAGATGGGTTAATTGAATGTGCAGTTCTACCTTTGCGCGATTTGGTCGTTTTTCCTCATATGGTTTCTCCGATTTTTGTTTCTGATGAAGCAGCGCTTCTCGCGATTGAGTATGCTCAATCTAAGAACCAGACATTGATCGCGCTTAACCAACGTAATCCCGAAATGGATGAAATTATGTTAAGTGATTATTTAATAATTGGTGTTGAAATGTCTGTCGGTCGTTTATTAAAGATGCCAGATGGTTCAAGCTCCGCTTTGGTTCAAGGTCGCCGCAGGGTTGAAGTTATTGACTTTGTTCAAGAAGAGCCTTTCATCATTGTGCGTGCGCGTCCATTAAATTTATTCACCCAGGTTGATCAAGAAACCGATGCCATGATGCGTACAGCGCTTGAGATGTTCCAAAAATGTGTCGAATTGAATCGAAGTCTTCCTGAAGAGTCGTATCTTTACGCTCTCAATATCGATGACCCGGGTTGGTTATCGGATATGATCATGACATCGATTGCTCCGTCGCTTGATACGCGCTTGGAGTTCCTGGAGATCTTGTCACCTGCAGAAAGACTGAAGAGCATCATATCTGTTCTAGTTCAGGAGATCGATGTTCTGGAATTAGAGGATGAGATTCATTCTCGCGCCCAAAATGAAGTTGATCGTTCTCAACGTGAATATTATCTGCGTGAACAAATGCGAGTAATTCAAACAGAACTTGGAGAAGGTGACCCTTGGACAATTGAATTGTCTGAACTTCAGACGCGGATTGAATCAGCCGGTTTACCTGAAGAGGTTCAGGTAAGAGCGATCAAAGAAATCGAACGCTTAGGACAGATGCCCCCTATGGCGCCCGAAGTCGGTATTATCCGAACCTACCTTGAATGGATCTTAGAATTGCCCTGGTTCGAAGCTACTGACGATAATTTGGATGTTAATAACGCTGCTAAAATATTAGACCGTGACCACTACGGTCTTTCAAAGGCAAAAGAGCGTATCTTGGAATATATTGCAGTTCGAAGTTTGAAGCCAAGACAATCCCGTCAACCGATCCTTTGTTTTGTTGGTCCTCCAGGTACTGGTAAAACATCATTGGGTAAGTCGATTGCAGAAGCGCTGGGACGCAACTTTGTGCGCTTGTCTTTAGGTGGTGTACGTGATGAAGCTGAGATCCGAGGGCATCGTCGTACCTACATCGGCGCATTACCAGGACGAATCTTGCAAACCATGCGCAGAGCAGGCAAGGTTAACCCATTATTCATGTTAGATGAGGTTGATAAATTAGGTCATGATGTGCGCGGTGACCCATCATCCGCACTTCTAGAGGTGCTAGATCCTGAGCAGAATCATGCCTTCTCCGATCACTATCTCGAATTGCCCTATGATCTCTCTAAGGTGATGTTCATTACAACCGCAAATTCATCCGGGTCTATTCCACATGCTTTATTGGATCGTATGGAGGTGATCGAATTTCCAGGATATATTGAGGAAGAGAAACTTGAGATAGCGAAACGCTTTCTTGTCCCGCGGCAGATCGAAGAAAATGGACTTAACGCGATTGAATTTAATATCTCCGACCAAGCATTGCGCAGTATTATTCGAGATTACACTTATGAAGCCGGTGTTCGAAACTTTGAACGTGAAATTAGCCGTGTATGTCGAAAAGTTGCGCGTCTCAAGGCGGAAGGAAAGCGCTTTCCTTCTAAGATCACCCCATCCTCGATCGAAAGGTTTTTTGGTCCTCCACAAGTCTTTTATCTAGAAGCAGAGCGTCAAGATGAGGTAGGGGTCTCTACCGCGATCGCCTGGACTGAAAATGGGGGTGAAATCATGCCTGTCGAAGTACTTCTCACCGAAGGGAAGGGGAATATGCAGATCACGGGTCAAATTGGAGATATTATGCAGGAGTCGGCGCAAGCCGCTTTGAGCTATATTAAGTCTCGTTCAGATATTCTCAAGATACCGATGGAAATCTATGAACAGATTGATATCCATATCCATATCCCTGAAGGGGCGATCCCAAAAGATGGACCAAGCGCGGGAGTTCCGATTTGCGTTGCTTTGGTTTCTGCTTTTACTGACCGAAAAGTGCTGCAAGGAATTGGGATGACTGGAGAAATTACTTTACGCGGACGCATCCTTCCTGTGGGTGGAATCCGTGAGAAGGTACTGGCTGCCCACCGTGCTGGCATCATGAAGATCATATTGCCCGATAAAAATATTAAAGATCTCATTGATGTTCCCAAAAAAGCGCGCAAAGACCTTCAGATCATCTCTATTGAGCATATGGATCAGGTTTTGGAAGTGGTCTTAGAAGCGGAAGTAAATAAGACTGGTTCTCGAAGGATGGGCAAAAAGAAAGAACCCAAAACCAAGGTTGATGACAAGTAGGATAAAATTTTATAAGCCTTAGAATTTGCACAAATCATTATCACAGAGGTACCTTTTTTGAGATTATGATTTGAGGGATTTGATTTTTTGGTAGAGGATTGGTATTTGTTCTTTGATAACTTCTGTTTCGCTACGGTTCTCGAAACGCTCGCCGACGCCACCATATTCAAAGGCTATCATCCAAGGGTTTGCCCAAGCTCCGCTTTGGATTGCATTGAGTACCCAGTCAAGTAGCTTCCAATCAGCTTCCAAAGCGGGTAAATGATCTTGGTGCCAACCATCGAGATAATGTACGCCAGTGAAATGTAGCTCTCTAATCGCCTCGACGGGTAATTGGGATATATATTCTTTTACGTCCCAGCCGAGGCTCAATGCGGTCATATGTGCATGGGATATATCTAATAACAGCCCACATCCAGTTTCTTGGATGATCTTTGTGATCATTTCAGGTTCAATGATAGGACGTAGGACTTTCCAAGACTTCCCTCGATAGGGCACATTCTCGATGATCACCTTCTCAGCGCCAAAACGATCGCTGACTTCTTGGATATCTGTTAGCGCTTGTTCAAGGATTTCTTCCTGATGGATTGGGTCTGTGCTGTTAATCGGAATATGCGGAAAATCTTTTGTCTTAGATATCAAGTGTATATTTATGTAAGGGGTATTTGTTTCCTTCATAATTTCGGATAAGAGCTGCCAATCGATATCTTCTAATTTTCCTCTTCCAGTTTTCAAACTGAAATGAACGCAAACTGGGCGCAGTTGGCTTGCTTTAGCGATCATATCTACCCATTCTGGGGTTTTGAAGAAATCAATTTCTATCTGCTTCTTTTTGACTAATTCTGCTGCTTGTTTTGAATAATTGATTGATAGATACATGATGGTTTACCGTTTTTCTTTTTATCATCTCATTGTGAAATTCTATGATTCTAGGGTTGATTTTCCGGCGGGCATGACTTGGCGCTATGCTCTTCAAATGTGACTGAAAAAGTATGTTTTCCAGACCCATCGCAGGTTGCTCGAAAATAATAATAAGGCGTATCCGCAGGGAAAGCGACAGCCCGCATCGCATTCAGACTGGGGTTACAAATTGGTCCAGGAGGTAATCCTTGATAGCGGTAGGTATTATAAGGAGAATCAATTTGCAAATCATCCAGGCTTAATGGATTTTTCCACCAAGTCTTTTGATCTGCTTGATAACCGAGCGCATACTGAACGCTGGCGTCGGAATCTAGTTTCATCCCATCCCATAAGCGATTGAAAAAAACTGAAGCGATCAACGGCATTTCCTCGTTTACAATCGCTTCGCGTTCAACAAGCGAAGCAATGGTGACTGCTTGGTATAGGGTGACTTCTTGATCTCGAAAACCGTCTAGAATACTCTGGTCGACTTTGATTTGAAAATCAAGCAATGCAGTTTCTAGAAATTCATCGATAGAAATATCTCTAGCGAGTTGATAGCTGTCCGGGTATAAGAAACCTTCCAGTGAAACGCCATTGGGGATTGATTCAATGATTGGAAGACTCTCGTTTGGAAAGTAAACCGTGGTGAGAAAAGCGTCCGGTGAAAATTCTAATCCAGAGGTAGGGATGCTTGCTGCGATCTCTTCCACCCGCCACCCTGTTAGGATTTGGAAGACGATCTCGCTTGGCGTTGCGTCTTGAAGTTGATGGGCGATCTCAATCGCATTCATCCTTGCACTCAACTGATATACTCCCGCTTGTATGGAGCGATCCAAACCGCTGTACTCCAGGAATGTATTTAACGCGTTCGAGTCACGGATCAGTCCTTGCGTTTCAAGTTCCTGTGTGATATCAGCGGTAGATTGTCCCGATTGGATCACGAAGGTTTGATCAGGCGCCAATAGATCAATCGGTTTGGTAAGTTCACTGGTGTGCAGATAAAGCTGTGTTGCCAGTAAGATCTGTTTTTTCATGGTCAATTGATCGCTGGCAGGACCAAATATAACTTCAATATCTTGGTTTAGGTGATAGATATACCAGCCGGATAATGCAACCAGTATGCATAGTGTACTGAAGAGTATCACAAAGGAAATGATAATTTGAGTTCTTTTCATCAGTAATCAGATAACTGTATCGACATTTCGAAAATAATAATCATGAATGGTTTATTCCGGCTGGGTGAGATCTTCTGAATTTGCTTGAGCATCTAGATAGTTTTGTAGGATGACTGTTGCTGCGATCTCATCTAGGTGTCCGCGTCTTTTTTTTCTTGGGACGCCCATCGCAATCCGAGCTGCCCGAGCAGTCTGTGTACTTCCGCTTTCATCCCATAGCTCAACCGGTAAATCAGTTTGTTCACGAATTACTTGCGCTAATCTGGCGGCGCTTCTGCCTTGAGGATTAGGTATTCCTTCTTCATCCAGGGATTGCCCGACGATAATCCTTTCAGCCTGGTTCTGTAAAGCGATCGCGATGATTGCAGCCGCGTCCTCTGTTCTTGATATATGCTTGATCACAGTGACCGGGTGGGCGATTGTGCCTGTGGGATCACTGATCGCCATTCCGATCCGTTTTTCTCCTGGATCAATTCCTAAAAATCTCATACAAGCTTTACTCAATCATTGGAAAAGTCATTCTCGTTGATATTTGTGATCATAATATTAAAGGGTAGAATTGGTAGTCTTCGCCACCAATCGGGGTATAAGATGATCTGCGGTGTCTCGGAGAGCACGAAATTCTGCATTAAGGTCTGTTGGGCATCTTCTGGTTTAAGCCCGATGATTCGTTGGATCGCGAAATCTTCCATAATGGTCGCTTCAATTTCCTGCGTAGCTCTAATTTCCCAACTTGCTGTACCATCCTCCATAATATCTGGTGTTTCAAGATTCTCGAAATCCATTGAATTAGAGATAGGCGAATAGCCAGGAGGCATTGAAGCTGCTAAACTTGCCTCAGCAAGTTGTTTCAAGTCTTGTGCATAAGCAACTTGTGCGGAGAATTTCAGTTGTAAGTTGAGATTTAATCGATCCGCGGGTTGATTCTGCTCGGGTTGATATTTTTCTTCGATGACCTCAAGTAATCTCAGGCTAGGGATGATCAAAAAATCATCTTTTTCAAGAGAAGATTGAATTTCACGGATAGCTGTGTCTTCCAAAGAACCTTTTAATTGCTCAAACAATTCTACTCGATCGATGTCAGTAGGGGCTGGTTCGATACGGTCTGATCCATGTTGGATAGGATAAAGATTAGTAACACTTAACTGCGTGCCTAGATGTCCTTCAATAGCGTTGATGCTTTCGGTTTGCACATTGAATATTTTTCCTGGCGAGAGCGCTTTGATCGGTAGATCGAGCGTGGTTCCGGGAATTGCCTGAATGGTACCTGATTCGGTGATGCGATAACGATATGCTGTTTCATCTTGGATTCTGACGATCGTTCCTTCGGGTATCGTCACGGTTTCATCGCTTAGGTTGGTGAAACGCACATAGCCAATCGCGGGTTGATCGGGTAATTGTACCGAGCCGCTTACCGGTAGGTCACCTCTCCCTTCAACAACAATTTCAATTGGATGAGCTGGAACAATCCCCATGATATTCATGCTTTCGATATTGGGATCGGCGATGATTTCTATGCTGACCGCATGGATTTTTCGTTCAGGCTTGATTTGGATTTCTGCGTGTGGATATAAACTAGCTGCAATAGATAGAAAAGCAAGTACTCCAATCAAGAAGAAGAATAATCGTACTATTGGATGATCGAATTTTGGAATGCGAACCGGTCGTTGTGTAAAGAGATCCCCAATTCGGTATGTTTTTGAAGGTTCACGCTTCTCAATTAATTTGTCACTAAGGTCATTTTCTGAATCTCTGAAACGTCTTGGCAACCTCCAATGAGATTTTTGGGCATTTTCTAACGTTTTGAAAACTGGAATACCCACTCTCGGAGCCAGATAGCGTACTTCTGGATGCCGTGACACGATTGCTAGCTGCGCTCCAAGCGCTTCGCTCTGACGTTTGAGTAATACTAGATCGATCCTTCTGAATAAAATATTGGCTTGTCTGGGATAGACGAGCAGGATCCGATCCGCATTTGACCATTGCATCTTATCGCGGCAGGAGATAATATCATCGTCAGCTTCGAGATTAAGGATAGTTGTCTTCATGACCTTTTAGTTTCAAATTATGTTTTACCCAATTTTGAACTGTTTGATCACTTCAACAATATCGGAAAGATCATTGTCGCTTAAGGTTGTGTAAAGGGGCAGGCGGACAAGTCGATCGCTGATATCTTCAGTTACCGGGCAATCACAAGGCTTACCGCCAAAGATTTGTCCCATTTTGGATAAATGAAGTGGAAGATAATGGAAAACTGCCAAAATCCCATTATCTTTCAATAGCTCGATCAATGCTTGTCTGTCCTTCAATGAGGGCATTATCAAATAAAACATATGATAAGGATGTTCACAATCATCAGGAGTAAAGGGTAAACGCACTGAATTCTCGTCTGCCCATGCCAGTAAATTTTGTTCATAATATTCCCAAACTCGTTGCCGGTTATTTTGGATCTCTTGATAGCGCTCGAGTTGGGCATATAAGAAGGCGGCTAGGAGATCTGATGGTAGATAACTCGATCCAAGGTCAACCCAAGTGTATTTATCGACCTGACCTCGAAAGAAGCGGCTGCGATTTGTGCCTTTTTCTCGCAGGATCTCGGCTTGTTCGATATAGGAGGCATCATTGATCAACAACGCTCCACCTTCGCCGCAGGTGATATTCTTGGTTTCATGGAAGCTTTGCGCTGCTAAGACGCCGTAGGAGCCTAAGTACTTGCCTTTATATTTCCCAAACAATCCATGTGCGTTGTCTTCCAGCACGGGTATCTTATATCGATCCGCGATTTCCTGGATCTTTGTCATATTGCAGGCGACGCCAGCATAGTGAACTGCCAAGATCGCCTTTGTGCGAGCTGTGATGAGGTCTTCTAACTGTCCTTCGTCCATATTGAGCGTATCTGGACGAATATCAATGAATACCGGTTTTGCGCCTCGGATGACAAATGCATTCACAGAAGACACGAAGGTAAATGAAGGCACGATGATTTCATCTCCATCCTGGAAGTTAAGCAGAAACGCCATCATTTCGAGGGCATGTGTACCAGATGTGGTTAGAAGCGCCTTTTTGACGCCAAGTTTCTCTTCAAACCATGTATGACACTTTTTGGTAAAAGGACCATCGCCTGATATATGTTGGTTTTCCATAGCTTGCTGGAAATAGGCGATTTCATTACCAACCAAGTTGGCTTTATTATATGGGATTCGATAGCTAGTCATTTGTTTACCTTATTTAGGACATTGTTGAAACCATTTATGATAGTATAACTGGCAGGATTTCGTAATGAATCCGTTTCTTTGGATCATGCGTTGGGTAGGGATATTTCGGCCTTGGGTTGCCAACCAAATATATTCGACACCATTCTCTTTATACCAGTCTAACCCGCTTCGGAAAAGCTCTTGTCCAACACCGGCGCGCCTCGCGGATGGTTTTACCCCCGTGAGTTCGTAGATCCCTTCGGTTTGGTTATCAGCGATATTACCAGTGATATAGCCGACGACTTCATCGTTGTTCTCTGCGACTAAAACCAGGTCTGCGCCACCAGAACAACTTTTTTCGACCCAAGTCGCGTAATAAGATTGCCACTTTTCTTCAGAAAAACATTTATCAAAATAGAACCGCGAATCGACATAGCTGTTCTTAGCGATTTCTTGCAGGATGGGTATATCTTCTGGTTTGACAGAACGGATATGCACTTCTTGGGAAGCTTTTAGACGTGTGCTTGGATCCCAATTCTTGAGGGAACGCTCCATATTTAAACGTACTTCTACCAATTTGAAATCGTGTTCTTCAGCCTGTCGAATAGTATCTGCATCATCGGCATTCGCTAGAAAATAAAGACATTCAATCGCGTTATTTTCTGACCACGCATAAATCGATTCAATTTTTTTCGCATCTAATTGATCCCCAAGGACACGTCCAATGCGATGACCAAAGAAATCAGTATCCCATTCTAAAAAATGGCAAGGTTCATTCACTTGACTCATAATTCTCCTTCTCTTGATCTTGCTCGTGTTTCTTGCGAATGACATAGGTGGGTTTATCCATGATTCGGAAATGGATGCGAGCCAGATATTCGCCAATAATTCCTAGCGCAAAGAGCTGTGCACCAGAGAAAATGGCTATTGTGGATGCTAAAAAGGGGAAGCCAGGTACACTACCGCCTTGAATGATATAACGACCAATTACATAGAATAATAAGATTCCCCCGAAGATTGAAAGCGCGAAACCCATCCAACTGGCTAATTGAAGCGGTAAGACGGTAAATCCTGTGATCATATTGATCGCATGACTGAATAGTTTCCGAAAGGTGTAATTGGATTTGCCTTGATAACGCGGCTTGTGATTGACAGGAATAGCGTCAAAGCGGGTTGTCCCCCAGGTTAGTAATACATCCAGGATCACAAAGGGACTGCGATAATCTTCGAAAGCGTCTCGTAATTGGGTTCGAAATGCTCGAAAGGCGTTCACTTTTTGGGCATTCTCTACTCCCATCGTGCTTTGTAAAGCTAGACGAGTGATATAAGAAGAGAAATTTCGCCATAATTCATGTTGCTGTTTATAGGGAATGCCATAAACGACATCATAATCATCTTCCAATCTCTCGAGAAGTCTATGAATTTCCTCGGGTGGGTGCTGAAGATCGTCATCAATCGTGACAATAATTGAGTTACCTGCTGCTCGGACACCTGCTAAGAGAGCGTTGTGTTGCCCGTAATTCCGCATCAAGTTGATTTTTCGAATCCAGGGATACTTTTCACTCAAGGCGCAAATTACCTGCCAGCTATTATCTTGACTGCCATCGTTGATCAGGATCACTTCATAATTATTGGTCAATGTCGGTAAAACTGAAGCGAGACGAATGATCAAATCTTCTAAAATCGCTTCACTATTGTAAACCGGGATGATAACCGAAATACCTTCACGGATTTCTGCTGAGAGTTGTTCTTCTTCACGAAAGATAGGGGGTTGTTTCGGGCTCATTTTTGCTCATTTACATTCTAATTCATTTTCGATATGGTTGAATACCATGGCTGGTATAGATGCCTCCGAGTGTTCTTCTAAAGCAGTTTGCCAAATAGCGCATAAACGAGTTTGCGTTTTTTCATTTTTCTTAAATGCTGTCTGAGACCAATCCAATGCCTGTTGCCAATTTTCGGTTTGTGCATATCCTTCCACAAATGGCGCTAACTCAATTGCATTGGCAGGCGTTAATTTCCTAGGGTAATTTTTCGCTTTTTCTCCTAATTCCACAATTTGTTCCCAGTTTTCGAATTGACGCGCTAGATCTGCTTTCTCAAAATAATAACACCAACTTGGCGCGGGTTGATCGCCATAATATTCTTCTGGGAGGATGGTTGCGTTAGAATTATTTGTTTTTATCCATGCTGGATCAGATAAGGCTAATGCTTCGGGGATATATAATTCTTGATTTGGAATTAATTGTTCTATGCTGGGATCGATGATCGTCACACAGCGCGGAGGCGCAAAGAAGAAACCCAACACCTGCGAGGTATTCCCTGAAAAATTCATGGCGCGATAATCTCCTTGCACATCTTGTCCCTTATCGAAAGAGCTGATCGCATTGTTTAAGCGCGCATCTAAATCGAAAATCATGTATGGCATTTCTCGAGAAGTGTTATTAGGCGCATAGATCAGATTGAGGGGTGCGGTGAGCGAATTATCGCTATAGTAGTTAAAGGGTAACTCAGGAGGGAGAAGTAATGTCCCTGGTTCGATCGTGGGCACACGCCAACTCAACTGCCAAAAAAAGGTTTTTTGAAAATCCCACTCACGTGCATAAAGCAAGCTATTGTAATAATGAAAACCCGCGCTTGCGCCAACTAAGATCCCCAGAATTAGGAGGATTATGGTTTCCCTTCTGATTAGAATGACAAGCAAAGCGATAAAAGAAATACACGCACCGATCATAAATGGCATTGTGAATCGGTCTTGTGGGAACTGCAGTTTGATCGGTAAATAGGTAGCCCAGAATGGTAAACCTGCCAGAAGCATGCTGATAACGCCAATCCAGAGCGCTTGTCTTGCCCAAGCGAGATTGCTGGCGCGAGTCTCTAACTTGTTCTTTCCATTGCGATATAGAAAGAGAAAGATCAATGATAGCACGGCGGTTAGGATGCTGATCGTGATATAGAAGCTTACGGCATGATTTCCGAATTTTGTCAATTTCTCCAGTGAAAAAACACGCCCCCATGACATAAAAGTCACTTGTATAAGATCCTTGATCACCGTATAGATCATATATAGGCTGGCATAAAGGGGATTGCTTTTTAAGAAATCAAATATTTGGATCTCGCCGCGCGGGGTATCTGTCAAATAGAGACGCCAAAATAGAAATATGAGTACCATCAGTAGATATGGGATCCAGCGCAAGGTTGTTTTTAAGATTTGTTTTTGGCGCTTGTCTTCTTCTAAGCATAAATATATAATCGCTGGGCGTATTAATTCCAGACCAAAGAAATATTCTGAGGTGAAGAGCGAAAAAGCGCTCAACGCCAGCGAAACTGTGATTAGCGGGATGAACCAATCTCTTTTTTGAAAAGCCAGGATCATTGTTGCATATGAAGCCAGAAAAATACAAAATACTAAAAAGGCGTTGCTATAAGTGACGGAGATATATTGTTGTGAAAAACCCGGATAGACAGCGAAAAGCAAAGCGATCCAGGTCGCTTGCTTATGATGGTCTTTCCATAATAGTGTCAGCGTCCACCATAGCATTACACTGCTCATCCAGCGTGTTAGGATGCCGAAGATCTGCCATTTTAGGATCGATTCACCTGCCAACTGTGTTGTAATTTGAAAAACCCACGCTAATAAAGGGCGATCAACGGAAAAGGCATCATGGAAACCCGATGGTCCTAAGAAATGTAAGTAAAATATGGATGGGAAATCATCCCAGTAGAAGCCTAATTTCCGAATGCTTATAGCATAGCTGATGATACTGACCGCTAGGAGGACAAACGGGACAAGTATTGGAGAGTCTTTAATTCCCTGGATTTTACTTTTTGTTACTGACATTCGAATTTATTTCGGATCTTTTCAAAAGCTGCCTGTGAACGCTCGCTGCTTGACGTCGTTTCTTCGATATTGAGCCAAATCTGGCACAGGTAGCGGTCAATTTTCGGTGTATAACGTTTTGCTTCTAATGATAATTCGACTGCCTTTTCCCAATTTCCACTGCGCGCATAACCTTCGATAAATGGCGCTAGTTCGGGCGCGGTATCTTTGGAAAAGGTTTTATGGATCGATAATGCCTGATCGCCAAGCCTCGCTACCTCCTTCCAATCGCCTTTCTGAAGCGCTAGTTCTGCTTTTTCGAAATAATAACACCAGTTTCCTTCGGGTTCTGGTTCCGGTCCGAAAAGATGCAATGGTGGTTGCGCTGGTTGTTTGGGATTGGTTTGGATCAGCTCGGGTTTTGATAACTCGATCGATTCGATCGATAGGAGATTAGGTTTATTGGGTAAAAGGATATCGATTTCTGGATCAAGAATCTTAAAACAGCGAGGGGGATCATAAAAACCTACTACAGCTTGTGAAGTCGATCCTTGGAAAGAAGTCCCACGATAGGGCATATAGATGGTTTCGCCTTCTTTGATTTCATCGATGATCAGTCCTACGCGTGCATCTAGGTCTAACATCAGGTACGGCATATCGTTGTCTGTGTTTCCGGGGGCGTAGGTCCAATTCAGTGGGGCGGACAAGGAGTTGTCGGTTACATACGCAAATGGTAAGCTTGGTGTTACTAAGGTGGCGCCTTCTTCAATACCTGGCATACGCCATACCATTTGCCAAAAGAAATCCTTCTGGATACTCCAATCTTGTCGATAATTCACAGCGGTAAGAAATTGCAATCCAGCAGCTAAGCCAACCGCGACTCCAATGATGATGGCGCGATAACTTTGTTTTTTGAACACAAAACCGATTAAGCCCATGAATAGAATTGAAGCTCCGGTCATCATCAGCAGCATGAAGCGATCCCAAGGGAAATAGAGATCGATATGTAGATTAGTTGCCCAAATTGGCCAACCGCCTGCAAGCAGCCCGAATACTCCTAAGACAATCGCTTCAATAGCCCATTGACGTTCGGAGAGCCTATCTTTTGCTTTATGTTCTGGTTGTTTGACTTTCCAAAGATAGAAGATCGTGATCATAGTGGAGAGGATAAAAACGATTGCGTAAATCGCGATGATGAACCATTTTGTGCCGATCAACGGCGCAAAATTGAGCGTATCCTTCCATGCAATCACGGTAGCTTGGATAATATCTTCGCCAATAACCCGAATTAGATTGGTAAAAGCTAGAAACGGTGCGCTCAGAAAATCATCGATGATCGTGATCTCCCCGCGCGGCGTTTCATTGGAGGCTCTCCAGATCACAAAGAAGCCCAAGATGATCATATACGGAATCCAACGTAATAGGGCTATCCCTGCCCGTTTCAGCCAACCCTTAATTTCTTTTTCCATCGTCAACCAAAGCAAGACCGGTCTAAGCAGTTCCAAGCCGACATAATATTCCACAGTAAACATAATTGCCGTAGAGGTAAGGATCGAGAATAAAAACAAAGGCAAGAACCAGCGCTGGTTTCGGAAAGCTAGGATCATGGTTCCCAGTGAAAGATAAAAAACGCTAAGGACGATATAGACCTGACTATAGGTGATTGGGATATATTGCTGTAAGAATCCAGGATAGATCATATACAGGAAGGCGATCGCGTAATGCTCGAATTGGTGTTCCTTCCAGATCACGTTCAAGAACCACACTAAAACTAGCGCGCTGATCACACGCGTTACAATACCGAAGATTTGCCAGGCAATCATTGATTCCCCTACCAAGCTTGTTGTGAAGATAAAGAGCGCCCCCAGAAGCGGACGATCGATGGTGAAGACTTTGGGAAAGATCGAAGGTCCCCAGTTGTTCAAAAACCAAAGCGATGGCCAATCATCCCAATACAAACCCAACCAGGGAATGATCGGTCCAAATGCCAATAATCCAATCAGGAGCAAGGCAAAGGGTAGTATCTTGCTGCTCTTGTTCATCATCTATAACTTCTCCTTGTGCAGTGCAGGTTTATGGGATTTCACAATCCATCCTTTGTGTGATTTCTTGATAAGCGCGTTGCCCATCTGCATCCAATTCTTGTTCCTGTTCCATTTTACTCCACAGATCGCATAAAACAAAGCGCATATTCTCCCAAGATCCATAAGCTTGATGCGATAATTCCAAAGCCTCATCCCAATGCCCGCTGCGTGCATAACCTTCGATAAATGGGAGCAGTTCAGCCACATTTGTTTTGTAATATTTCTTTTGTTTGTTTAATCCTTTTTCTGCTAATCGTACGATCTCATCCCAATCCCCTTTTTGACGGGCGAGATCTGCTTTCTCGTAGTAGTAACAAAAATCATGCTCCGGTTCCGGTCCTAACAGGTGTAGAGGCGGCTGTTTTGGATTTTCGCTCTCTAGATTGATCAATTCTGGTCTGGAAAAATCGAGCGCTTCTTGAAAAAAGCGCGCTTTATCTGGCAGTTGCTGATCGGTTGCTGGATCGAGAACTTTCAAACAAGCAGGTGGTTGAAAGGTGATCGATAAGATTTTCGCCGTCGTTCCTTGGAAGATTTTGGTGCGATGTTGTTCAATAATCGCACTATCTTCAGTAAAGTTTTCGTACCCTTCACTCAACCTATCCTCAAGATTATAGAGTAAGAAATGAAATTTTTTAGATTGATTCTCAGGAGCATAGATCCAGTTTAGCGGCGAGGTTAACGAATTATCCCAATCGAATTCAAATGGTAAATCTGGCGCCATGATCGTTGTGCCCGGTTCGATATCCGGCGCTCGCCAAGTTAGCTGCCAGAAAAAATCTCTTACCATCAACCATTCCGTTCGAAAGCGGAGTGCATTCTGATAATGACTTCCAGCAGCTATACCAATCAATAGACTGACGATCAGGATTTGCGCTTTCCTATTGGTTAGGATGAAACTCAATAGACCTATCAGTAATAGAGAAACACCGGGCATCATTGCTAAGGTGAAACGATCCCAAGGAAAGAATAATTCAATCCGTAAATCGGTCATCCAAATCGGGATACCGGCGATGAGCGTTGAAAATAATCCCAAGAGAATTAAAGATAATCCCCATTGTCGAGTTCTGGCGCTGGATTCCTTTTCTTCTCCTAATCGGATGAAATTCAACTTGATGAAAGCGAATAACCCCGTGATAATGACTATCAGAAGATAGCGAACGAATACATTATTATCGAAATTCCGAACGGTTTCAAGATCAAAGATCTGACGCCATGCTAAGATCGTTACTTTGAAAATGTCTTCAAGAACTGTTTTTCCTAAATGAAGTGTTGTTGAGAGTGGATTGGAAGCCAATTTTTGGAAGATATCGATTTCTGCTCTCGGGGTAGGTGTTGCGATACGCCAACCCAGGAAAAGGATCATGAAGACTAAATAAGGTAACCAATACTGGAATGCCTTTTTTAGGATTTGTTTCCAGTTTTTCTGCTTCTGTTCGAAGATGATCCATAAGATAATTGGACGTAATAGTTCCAGACCAAAGAAATACTCTACCAAAAACATACAATAACCACTCAGTAGAATAGAAGCTGGATAAAGAACCCAAAACCAGCCTGGCTTTCTAAATGCCCAGATCATTAAGCCGATTGAAAGCAGGAAGAAGGTGAAAAAGAGAAAGGCATTCCCGTAGGTTATGGCGATGAACTGTTGATTAAAGCCTGGGTAAACCACAAAAAGAAAACTTGCTGCTGTGATCAGCAGGGTTTTGTCTTTCCAAAGCAATCTAAATGTCCACCAAAAAGTGATGCCAGTCAACCAGCGCATACTTAGGGCGTAGATTTGCCAGTTGATCGAACGCTCGCCAAGCAGACTAGTGATGGTTTTATAGATCCCAGCCATCAAAGGACGGTCAAAGGCGAAGGCTTCTTTGAAACTATCAGGTCCCAAAAAATGAATATAGTAGATGATTGTCCAATCATCCCAATAAAAATGGATCTTGGGCAGCAGCGCGGCGAAACTTGTCAAACAAATAGCTAGTAATGCCAGCGGGGTTCCCCAGATGCGAAAAGAAAAAGATTTCATTTTTTTAGATTTTTTTCCACCCATTCAGGAACACTTTCCAATGCTTCTTGTAATCGAGTCGCATCTTTTCCGCCTGCTTGTGCCAAGGTAGGGCGCCCACCTCCTCCGCCGCCAAGGTAACTCGAAACATGTTTCACAAGGGAGCCAGCATGCAATCCTTTAGGTACTAGATCATCTGTAACGGCTGAAATGATGATTGGTTTTCCTTTGTTGTCGACAGAAGCCAATACAACAACACCACTTTCGTATTGTTGCCGGAAGCGATCGGATAATTCTCTTAATATATCAGCGTCTACATCTTTGATAGTGGCGGTCAAAACTGGGATTCCGTTGATAAATATCGCCTTTTCAAGTTTCACGGCAAAGGTTGTACTAGCTGATTCCTTAAGTATTTTTTCATATTGCTTATGGATCTGATTAAGTTCTTGAGTTACTTCCTGCGCTTTTTCTTGTATACCCTCGAGGGTAGCTCCTAGGATTTGCGCGGTTTCTTTGAGCGCTTTAAAGCGTTGTTGAACCAATTCATACGCGCCTCTACCAGTTACCGCTTCGATACGTCTGATCCCAGCTGCAGCGCTGCCCTCGCTGGTGATGATAAAAAGACCGATATCACCGGTCTCTTCGACATGCGTACCACCGCATAGTTCGTTGGATAAAAAATCCGGTTCCCCAATTGTGATATTGCGTACGATCTCGCCATATTTCTCTCCGAATAGCGCGGTCGCGCCCCCATCCAATGCTTCCTGAAGTGTTTTTTGGTCGATATTTAGATGAAAATTATTGAGAATGATCTGATTAACCCCTGCTTCAATCTTCTCGATTTCCTTGGGAGAGAGCGCTTGCGGATGGGTGAAATCAAAACGCAAACGATCTGGCGCAACCAGAGAACCAGCTTGTCGGGCATGCGAGCCGAGAACCGAGCGTAATTCGGCATGTAAAAGATGTGTGGCGGTATGGTTGCGCATAATATCTTCTCTCCGCCGAACGTCCACGGTCGCGAGCGCCTGATCGCCAGGTTGAGGTTCTCCTTCGATCACCTGGCAAATATGCACTATCAGTCCCGCAGCAGGCTTACGCATGTCTATGACATGCATTTTCCATTTTCCATTCTGTGCGCTTTGGATGGTACCCGTATCAGAGATCTGTCCGCCAGATTCAACATAGAAACCAGTTTTGGGAAGCAGCACTTCCACTTTATCGCCTTTATGAGCTGCATAAACGATCTTGCTATCTTTAACGATTGCTAAGATTGGTTCCTCGACCTGAAGCCATTCGTAAGGATTATATTGAACGCCAGACTCATCTATCTTTCCCTTTTCTTTTAGATCCTTGTAAAGAAGGCGATAGATATTAACATCCTCGCCACCTTGCGACCCAAAGGCTTCTCCAGCGCCTGACGCTAATCGATGAACTTCCATTGCTTTCAGAAAGCCTTCTTCATCAACCTCGAGGTTTTCTTCTCGGGCGATGTCGCGTGTGATCTCTAAAGGTAAGCCATAGGTTGCGTATAGATCAAAGACTTCTTCTCCTGGTAGGGTTATCTCATGGTCAACCTTCAATGCTTTGAGCAGTTCTTCCAATTTGGTTAACCCGCTTTCTAATGTGCGTTGGAAGCGTTCTTCTTCTCTGGTCAAGTTGTTTAGGATGGTTTGGCGGTTTTTTTTCAGTTCTGGGAAAAAGCTGCCATACTCGTCGATCACACTTGCGGCAATATTGGCTAAGAACGGTTCACTAAGACCGATCTTGCCGCCAAAGCGCGCTGCTCTACGAATGATCATTCGACAGACGTAATTACGTCCGATATTTCCTGGAACGACGCCATCCGCGATCAAGAATGCTGCGGCTCTAGCATGATCTGCAATCACTCGATAGGGAGTTAAATTAGCTTGCACTTCTTCATCTGTATCACCGGTTAGTTTTTGGATCGCTATCATCAGGGGTTGGAAGAGATCAGTTTTATAATTTGAATCAACATCCTGTAAGACCGAGACGATCCTATCAAATCCCATTCCTGTATCAACGTGACAGGCTGGCAGCGCTTCCAGATGGGTAGCATCCAGACGGTTATATTGAATGAAGACCAGATTCCAGAGCTCTAGGAAACGCTGACAATCGCCATTAACTTTGCAGACATGTCCAGGGACATCTTTCTTATCGCAGTATTTCTCACCTCGATCAATATGGATCTCGCTGCAAGGACCACAAGGTCCCACTTCAGCCATCTCCCAGAAATTATCTTTTCTGCCAAAGAATAGCACATGTTCAGGATTGATCGTGGTTTGGTTCTTCCAGATTTGAGCAGCCTCATCATCGGCTGGGATTTCGTTTTTCTCGTCTTTGAAACAAGTCGCCCAAAGATTCTCTGCGGGTATTTCCCATACTTTTGTTAATAATTCCCAAGCCCAGGTAATGGCTTCCTTCTTATAATAGTCTCCAAAAGACCAGTTTCCAAGCATTTCAAAAAAAGTGTGGTGAGTGTCATCTCGACCAACATCGTCGAGATCATTATGTTTTCCTGCAACGCGCATACATTTCTGGGAATTGGCAGCGCGAACATAGGGACGTTTATCGGTTCCTAGAAACACTTCTTTGAATTGCACCATTCCAGCGTTCGTAAAGAGTAGTGTCTGATCGCCTCCGGGTACGAGAGATGATGAAGGCACAAAGGTATGATCATGTTTCTTGAAAAAATCGATAAAGTCTTGGCGGATCTTCGCTCCACTAAATTTTTGATCAGTCATTGATTCTCCTGGTATGCATCCTTTTCAATTGGAAGGCATTTCTATAAAAGTATATTTTACCTAATCTATGTCAATCGAAAAGTCTCTTTTTCTTGAATTATAACGGAGATTAGTAAATCCATCCCGAATCATTATTCTGGATGACCTTTCTTGGTTTGATCACACTAAGGTATAATCTCTCAAGTTGAAGGTAATAGCGCATGATAAACCGTAAATTCTTATATTTTGTCGTTTTTTCTTCTGGAATGACGACCTTGGCATTAGAGTTCAGCGCCTCGCGATTATTAGGGGGTGTTTTTGGTACTAGCAATCTAATATGGGCGAGTGTTATTGGGTTGATCTTGATCTATCTTACCTTAGGTTATTTTATTGGTGGTCCTTGGGCGGATCGTTCTCCTTATCCAAAAACACTCTTTCGCATTATTGCCTGGGCTTCGTTCGTATCAGGGTTAGTGCCCTTGATTTCAAAACCGGTTCTTTGGGTCGCAGCCGATGCCTTTGATCAATTACAAGTCGGAATTCTATTAGGCTCTTTCACCGCGGTCTTGATCTTGTTCAGTGTTCCAATAACCATGTTAGGGATGGTCTCGCCGTTTGCGATCCGACTGGCGATCAGGAATGAACATGAAGCTGGCAGGGTTTCCGGTTTTATCTATGCTATTTCCACTTTGGGTTCGTTCATTGGAACATTTTTACCTGTGCTGGTTTTGATACCTTTGGTGGGGACGACCTGGACATTCCTGATTTTTAGCCTATTCTTGCTGATCGTATCTCTAGTGGGATTATGGTTCTCTTGTGGATGGCGGTCAGTCTTAGAACTTTCCTGGATGCCGGTTGTCTTATTGATCTTCGCTTTTTTGATCGCCAATCGACCGATCAAAACGACGCAGGGTCAAATCTATGAGACAGAATCCGCTTACAATTATATTCAAGTTGTTGAACTAGATGAATACCGTATTTTACGTTTGAATGAAGGACAGGGTCAACATTCCATCTGGCATCCCACTCAGATCGGATTTAATGGTCCTTGGATGCAATTTATTGCCGCGCCTTTTTTTAATAAATCTCCTTATAAAATAGAAGATGTAAAAAGTATGGCTGTCGTAGGATTAGCGGCTGGAACGGTTGTTCGTCAGGCGACAGAAGTGTTTGGCGCCATCCCGATTGATGGCTTTGAGATTGATCCGATCATTATCCAAGTCGGTCGAGATTATTTTGAAATGACCCAACCTAATCTAAATGCCATTTCAAAGGACGGTAGAGTTGGTTTGCAGCAAAGTGAGAAACGATACACAATCATTGGGATTGATGCTTATCGTCCGCCATATATCCCTTGGCATTTGACTACGCAAGAATTTTTTCAAGTTGTCTATGATCATCTCGATGAGCATGGGGTGATGGTGATCAATGTCGGTCGTTCTCCAGAGGAACGCACATTATTGGAAGGTTTGGTTAGTACAATCCAAACCGTATTCCCTTCGGTTTATGTGATGAATATTCCTGGGACGTTTAATTCAATCATTTATGCAACACGGAACTCAACAACGATTGAGAACCTATACGAAAATTTATTAACGCTCTATATCCAAGAAGATGCTCCCCGAATATTGGTCGATGCGATGCAACGTATTGTGGTCAATCTGCAGCCGACACGTGGCAACGGGATGATTTTTACGGATGATTGGGCGCCTATCGAATGGATCACCAATAATATGGTTTTATATTATATTATGGGCGAGGATTTAGAAGATTTAAGAGAAGGGATGCAAGAATGAGCGCAGAAAACCGTGAAATGAAGAAACAAGGTTCAATATTGATTAATATTATGGGATGGTTGGTAAGTTTATTGGTACCAGTTGTATTGGTTTTGTCAATGATCCGTGTGTTGATGTTGCCGGCTTTTTTGCAAATTGAGTATAGGATGCCGGGTTTCCCCGATGATTTTTACGGTTTCACACTTGAAGATCGTTTATATTGGTCACGTTACGCTTTGGATTATTTACTCAATAATGAGGCAATTAATTATCTGGGGGATTTGACTTTTGAAGATGGTTCGCTTGCATTCAATCAGCGCGAGCTAAGGCATATGGTTGATGTTCAAATTGCATTAAATACAACTGTTCGTGTGTGGCGGTTTTCTCTAATCCTCATTTTCGCCTTAGGTGTATGGGCTTGGTATTGCGGCTGGTTCAATCGCTTTCTTAACGCCCTATCACGCGGAGGCTGGCTGACCGTATTTCTTCTAGCCGCTCTGATTTTCTTGGTCCTAATAAGTTTTGGGGTCTTCTTTGTCGCCTTTCATAGCGTCTTTTTCGAACCTGGCACGTGGGTTTTTTATTACAGCGATACACTCATCCGGCTCTTCCCCGAACGATTCTGGCGCGATATTTTCTTGTATGTAGGCGGTTTCGCGTTGATCGGTGGTTTGGCGCTCGGTTGGGGATTGAAGTCAAAGGATTGATCCAAGCGCCATCCCTGAAATTAGCCTATTCAAAAATCCAAAGATTGACATCTGTAAATTGGCAGCGTGTCCCGAAACCAGCGTTTGTTCCAGATGTAATAGTAAACCCTAATGTTCCTAATTTGACTAATCCATCATATGCACTCAATAATTTTTGGTCATTCACATATAAAGTAATACGCTTATCATATACCACCAGCATCAGATTTGCTTCGCCTGAAGGTACGCTAATACTTGATGTTTTTTTATAGGCTAGATTCTTTTGATTACCTTTTGTCCATTGATCGATTACACCCATACCATCCAAGTTTAATGAAGTGGCGCCTAATGAAAATTCATTCGTGTCTTCATTAGCGTAAAAGAAACCACAACCAGAATTGTACCAGTTAGCGGACTCGCTTGCTGAATCCCAGCTTACTTCTGAAGAAATGACGAAATTCTCCGCTTCTAAGTCCAAGGGATATGTATGAACATAGTCGATTTTTGCGACACTATTGTTGAAGTCATCTATGCTATAATACTCCCCGCTGGTTTTACTGATCAGACCCTCATCATAGAGTTGTTGAATGACAGCTTGCATTTCGTCGCCTTGTTGACCGCTTCCTTGGGAGACCTCGGTTGTTACCAAGACTTGGCTAGCTGCCTCCGCAGTCGCAGTTTGGTTTGCGTTGATTGCTCCCCAGGTTAGCTGCGCTTCAGCTTCATTAGTTGCTTCAATATCTTCGGTAGGAGCCTGTTCTACGATGGGTGTATTTTCTCCGCCTTGTTGTGATGCAGGTGTGGATTGCATACCTTGTTGAGCTACAAGAGTTTCTCGAACTCGTAAACTCAATTCAGTATCTTTGAGTTGCGTTTCTCTAGCTGAGTTTTCTCCATTCCCAAACAAGAAGGAACAACTCGATAGAACGAATATGGTGATTAATCCGATGGCAATAATTAGATAGGTTGTTCTGTTATTATGCTCGAAAGTTTTTTTCATTTGGTTACTCCTTTTCGTCCCTTATTATGGATATTTTTTCCGTAACTATTGTTCCGTCTTTATAGATAATTTATTTTTTAATCTATGCTTAATTATAACGAAAAATGTTTAAAAAGAAAACGCCTCCAGTGAGTTTGGAGACGTTTGAAAAATCAAAAAGCAAAAAATTAGCGCACAGCTAGCTCAGTTTCCTGGTCAAAAATGTGCATATTGTTCATATTAAGCACAACTTGTACTTTGTCGTTGACATGGTAGCGAGAGCGTGGATCAACGCGTGCGATAAAGGTCTGTTCGTTGACTTTTAGGTAAACAAAAATCTCATTACCCATCAACTCGGTTACGTCAACGTCACACTCTAATGGTTGCGCGATGATACTAGGTGGGGCAAATTCAGGGTTATGAATATCCTCGGGGCGAATTCCGAAAGTAACTGATTTATCAACGTACGGCATATAGACATCTTTGCGTTCTGCTGGTATCTCTAAAGTGAAAGTGCCACCGTCAACCAATAGCTTTTCACCATCTTTCTTGATCTTGGCGGGGAAGAAGTTCATGGATGGAGAGCCGATGAAGCCCGCCACAAATAAGTTGTCGGGGGTGTCGTAGAGTACCTGTGGGGTATCGATTTGCTGCAAGATACCATTAGTGATGACTGCGATCCTGGAAGCCATCGTCATCGCTTCCACCTGATCGTGGGTCACGTAGATAAAAGTGGTTTGCAATTGCTGGTGCAATTTACTGATATTGGCGCGTGTTTCAACACGTAATTTTGCATCCAGGTTTGAGAGTGGCTCATCCAAAAGGAAGACTTTTGGCTGACGTACGATTGCTCGTCCTAAAGCAACACGCTGTCGTTGACCACCGGAAAGTTGGCGTGGTTTTCGGTCAAGCAATTGTTGAATCCCCAATATTTCAGCAGCTTGCTCGACGCGTGTTTTTATTTCTGCTTTGGGGGTTTTACGAAGCTTCAATCCAAATGCCATATTATCGAACACGGACATATGCGGGTAAAGCGCATAGGATTGAAACACCATGGCGATATCACGATCTTTGGGGGCAATATCATTGACGACATGATCGCCAATCTTTATTGTTCCTTCAGTGATATCCTCTAATCCAGCCAGACATCGAAGAGCGGTAGTCTTTCCACAACCCGATGGACCTACTAGAACGAGGAATTCCTTGTCTTCGATCTCAATGCTCAGATCGTTGACGGCAATAACATCTCCAAATTTCTTATAAACATGATCGTACGTTACACTAGCCATTTGGTTCTCCTTTTTTTATTAATATAGTGACTAAATTATAGTCGTTCTTTTTAAAAAAGGCAATAAGATTTTTCATGAACTTCTACACCAATCGAATTAGAAATGCTTTAAAGTTTATCTATAAATCCCTTGCTGATTTGCTGACTACCATATAGAATGAAGAAATGACCAGTAAAACGAAAGTCACGCCGATCCGCGAACAATATCTCAAAATCAAGAGCCAATATCCGGATACGATACTATTCTTCCGTTTGGGTGATTTTTATGAAACTTTTGATCAAGATGCAGAAGTAACTGCGCGTGAATTAGATATCGTCTTGACTTCTCGAAATGTAGCCAAGGGAGTACGTATCCCCATGGCTGGTATTCCACACCATGCCGCAGAGAATTATCTGGCGCGTTTGATTGAGCGAGGCTACCACGTCGCAATTTGTGAACAGGTCGGTGAGCAACCAGTCAAGGGTATTTTCCCACGTAAAGTGACGCGGGTCGTAACCCCAGGAACAATCGTCGAACCGAGCTTATTACCAGGTGACGCGAATAATTATTTAGTTAGCGTGTACCTCGATGAATTTGAACTCACTGAAAGCGATCAATTAGACTCCAACCAACGCGTTGGAATAGCTTTTGTGGATATCACAACCGGGGAGTTTTCGGTTACCGAATTAGAGGGACAGGATATTCTTGGCGCTATTCGCGCTGAGTTGGTGCGTTTGAACCCTGCTGAGATACTCCTTCCCGATAGGGTTGATATCGATGATCATTTGCCTGGTCATCTCAGCAAGATGCCTAACTGGCGCTTCGAATACGGACGTTGTAGAGAAGAACTATTACGGCATTTTCAAGTTAAAACATTGGATGGTTTTGGGATTGAAGGAAAGTTGCTTGCTACCCAAGCTGCAGGCGCAATCTTGCAGTATTTGGCTGAAACCCAATCCGAGGCGCTCAAACTGCTTACGGGGATAAGTACTTACCATCTAGACGATTTCATGAACTTAGATGCAACTACACGGCGCAACTTGGAGCTAACAGAGACGATCCGTGGAGGGAATGAAAAAGCATCCCTATTGGGGATATTGGATTATACCGTTACACCCATGGGCAAGCGTATGCTCAGACAGTGGGTTAGTAAGCCTTTATTAGATACGGATAAAATCGCACAACGACAGAATGGAGTGGCATTCTTTTTTCAGAATGGTATGATTCGCGCTGAGCTTCGTACTGCATTGAAGGGATTGCATGACTTGGAGCGTTTGATCAACAGAGCTGCGGGTAACTCAGCTCAACCGCGTGACTTGGTTGCTATTCGGGAAACATTGACAAAATTACCGGAAATCAATCAATTATTAGAACAATATCGCCTATCATTACAGGACATCCTAGATGATTTCAATTTTTGTTCCGAAGAAAAGCGATTATTATCTGAATCTATAGCTGAAGATCCTCCTGCGACAACACAAAATATCGGTATTATTCAACCCGGCTATTCTGCGGAGTTGGACGGCGTTCTTGAACGTTCAAAACATGCTCGTGAATGGATCGCAAATTTAGAAACCCTAGAACGTAAGCGTACTGGTATTAAAACCTTGAAAGTTGGTTACAACAAAGTCTTTGGATATTATATTGAGATCACGCGTGCACACTCTGCAGAAGCGCCTCAAGAATATATTAGAAAACAGACTTTGGTGAACGCAGAGCGCTATATCACGCCTGAGATGAAAGAATACGAGGCGTTGGTGTTAAACGCCGAAGATCGTATTCATGAGATTGAAGCGCGTTTATTTCGAGAGGTCTGTCAGCGATTATCAGGCTCGACTGCGATCATCCTGAAAACTGCTCGCGCCATAGCGAGGTTGGATGTCCTCTCATCTTTGGCAGAAGCAGCTGTTCAAGGTGGTTATGCTCGACCAGAAGTTGTGTCTGAGGATGTTCTTGAAATATTAGAGGGCAGACATCCAGTTGTCGAAAAGACGCTCGAGCAGCGGTTTGTTCCCAATGATGTGCTCTTTGATCGTGATGAACGGTTGCGCATCGTCACTGGTCCAAATATGTCAGGTAAATCCACGCTCATCCGACAGGTAGCCTTAATTGTATTGCTGGCGCAAATCGGTAGTTTTGTACCAGCAAAAAGCGCCCGAATTGGATTGGTTGATCGCATCTTCACCCGTATAGGCGCTCAAGACGAAATCCATGCTGGACAATCGACATTTATGGTCGAGATGGTTGAAACAGCCAATATCTTGCATCACGCTACTACGCGCAGCTTATTGATCCTGGATGAGATCGGTCGTGGAACGAGCACTTATGATGGAGTATCGATCGCTTGGGCGGTAGTAGAGTATATTCACAATCACCCTCGCTTGCGTTCGAAGACACTATTTGCTACGCATTACCATGAACTCACTCAATTGGCGGATTTATTGCCAGGTGTACGGAATTACAATGTGGCTGTCAGTGAGGCGGATGGGAAGGTGGTCTTTCTACATAAGATCGTACCTGGAGGCGCGGATCGCTCTTATGGCATTCATGTTGGACAATTAGCTGGTTTGCCTCGTCCAGTTGTGCAGCGGGCAGGTGAGATCTTGCAACAATTAGAAGCCTCTTCAGGGAAGGCAATCAAAATTGATCCTTCTTCGTCCAAACAATTAGCGTTGTTTCCCCAAACCAATCCATTCTTGGAGGAATTAAAGAACCTAGATCTGAACGCTTTATCTCCAATTGAAGCGCTCAATAAGATCTATGAATGGCAACATCGCTATCTGAAAGACTGATCGCTGTTCTTAACCTAGCTTTGAAAGATCATCTGATTATATTTGTGTTTACACCCGATAGATATCGACTTGATCGGTTTCGATTTCCACAGCCCATTTCCCCAAGTCCATTACTTCGTATTCCACGTATAGATAATTGGGTTCGCGTTCAACTGTGATTAATTTGATTGCGCGTCTGAATTGAAAAGTAACTAGGCTGACATCCCAATCACCTTGTAATTCGGGGTCATAACCTTCAGGTGGGTTAAAGGCGCGTTTGATTGCCGTTTCATTCAAGAACAAACGTAGAATGGCTTCAGGTATATCAATTGAATTTAACAGACTGGCAGCAGCTTGAGACTCAAGTTCGTAGACGCGTTCTTCTTCGCTCATTTCCCATTGTACAGGTGACCATATCCCCGGCAGAGCATCAATATTAATAGTATCTGGATCAATATCAATAGGCATAAGGAATCTCCAGGATAGATTTATTTCGTATATGAATGGATTAATCTACCACACAAGATACTTCCCAAAATGGCGTATCCATCAGTAACCATATAATGTTGTGCCGCGGCATTAAACAAGACTTGGAATGAAGGCGGAAAATCATCATCTCCTAGCCAGTGAACCACAAGCAATGATATCCGTGGTAAAACTTTGAAGATAAAACTTGCATTCCCAAGGGGATATGCATGACCGGATAACGACAATGCAGCTCTTTCAAACCCGGCTTTATCATTTTGGAAGTGCTGCACTAATTTTTTCCCTGTATAACTTAGAAATGCCTGGTTATAAAACATGCCATCCGGTAATTCTGAAAATGATATCCAATCTTCAGATAAAGCAGTTCCATTCGCTGTATTGAAATAATACAGGATCATCGCTTGTTCTTTTTCGGGAAATTCCTTTTGGCTATCTTGGTCGTATAGAATGAAATCTGGATAAGAGAAGAAAACCTTCTTATGCCAATAGGTAAATTCAAACCTCCCTTTTGTATCGTTTTCGGGTTTGTATATGGTTTCTGTTTTCATCGCTAGTTGTTGGGGATCTATCTTGGATATTTGTTCACGTAACTCGTTGTTTCTGCGTGCAAAGCGATCAATATCGGATTGATTGAAATCTTGATTTTTCATGATATCTCCTTTTTCAGAGTGAATATATTAGAAAGTAAAAATAATTACAAATTCACCCTTTACAGAAATGAAACTTGTGGTATTATAGGTATGCCTGTTGAAAAACATCGCAGCACACATCGGTAACAGGCATAAATGAAGGTCGTGTTCGCTAGTCATTTCTTATCATCATTGGTATCTTCCCACGGTAGGTTAATATTTTCTTTTGTCATCGCTGGCTGGAAATGATTAGATGAACACGACATTTTTAACAGCCTAAAAAAATCCTTATAATAAAAACCTCGTCGATCGACGAGGTTTTTGGTTATTATGATATTGACCATAGCATTGATTTATAACATGGAAGACCATGGAAAAAAAACATACAAGCTATTTCGTGCGCATCTTTTGTTGTAGAGTGCGGTTCAGGATACCCTCGAGTTCATTAGAGGTTGCTTTTGATTTCTTTCCGGATTTTGTACTACTTTTACTGACGAGATCCTTTTGGGATTTTTCCATTGCTTCTCGAAGCGCGATCTCCATTGCAGTCGGTATAACTTCGACTTCCTCGGTTTGCTCTTCTTTTTCATTCTTAGCGCTTTTTGTTTCTTTGATCGCTTTCATGGGAGGTTCTTCAAGAGCTTTCATACTGAGTTTGATCTGTTTCTTCTGGCGATTGACACTCAGGATTTTTACTTCAACCTCATCCCCGGTTTTTACGACATCCTCGGGACTCTTGATATAATCGTGCGTCATTTCGCTGATATGAATTAGGCCAGGTCGTTCGGCGCCAATATCAACAAAAGCGCCAAATTTTTCCAATCGAGTTATCTTTCCCTTAACGACCATATCTTTGGATAATTCGCGCCATTCTAAATCAAGCGGTTTTATCATCGTTAATTCTATGCGTTTCTTTTTCGGGATCACTCGTCGAACCCAAACATCTACACTTTGACCAAGCTCAACCACATCTTCGACACGGTTGATTGGTTCGTTCTGAATTTGGGAAATATGGACCACTCCTGGGGTTTCTGTGCCAATATCTATCACAGCCCCTGCCAATGTCGTTTTGATTACCTTGCCAGTGAAGTGCATCTTTCGTTCAATTTGTGTAATATCCATTTTTTCTGGGGTTACCAGGGCGTTAGCTTCCATACGCTTTTCTCCAATCACATTTTTGCATCTACCATATATAGAATGATAGGAATTTTTGAAATTACGGGGTACCCGCGAAAGACGATTATACCTCTCGGATATAATATTGTCAAAGAATTAAGACGTCTGTTTTTGTGTTTAGTAGTTTTGTTGATCTGAAATCTCAAAGCAATCTTAGACCGTTAAACCTATTGATTTCGTATATCAATACCACAAATTCAATTTCTAAAACGGATCGTCATCATCATTTCCTTTATTATATGACAGATTAACAAATATTGGTTTATAATATCAAATATCATCATTAAATCTTGTATAGTATGAATATTGGAATCATCTTAATTCCTTTGGAAATTTGGATTGGATTATTGATCAGTAGAGACACTCAAATTATGAAGTCGGAATAAGTTCTTCCCAACCAATATAGGAGGATAGTTCCATGAAAAAAAGGCTCTCACTTTTATTATTTATGATGCTTATTTTCTCGGTATCGAATATAAGCGCTGCTCCCATGTTGGAGGCAGAACAGGATTATCAAATGCAATTGATCGGACAATTCGGTGGGTCGATGTACAGCGTGGTTTTGCAAGGGGTTTATGCCTATTTTGGGGTAGGTCCGCGTATGGTTGTCGCCGATATCACTGATCCTGCGAATCCCATCATTGTTGGGCAAACTGCCATTCAATCAAGCTGCGTGATGGATATTGCCGTATCTGGAAATTATGCTTATATTGCAATTGGAGCAGAAGGCTTGAAGATATTCAATATCAGTGATCATAGCTCGATGGTAGAAATTGGTTCTGTGGACACGCCTAGTTCTGCCACTGGTGTCGAGGTCTCGGGGATTTTTGCTTATGTGACCGATGATGAAAATGGATTGCGCATTATTAATATCAGCGACCCTAAAGCTCCTCAAGAGGTGGGTTCTATCGATACGCCTGGTAATGCTCATGATATCGTTATTTCTGGGAATTACGCTCTTATTGCTGATGGAGATAAAGGGTTGTATATCGTCAATGTGAGTGATCCAACTGCACCCTTAGAGGTAAGCTCTTTAGATACAGATGGCTATGCTTTTGATTTGGCAGTTTCAGGAAATTATGGATATATTGCTGATTATCATAAGGGATTGCGTGTAATTGATATCAGCAACCCTAATCTACCTATTGAGAAGGGTTTCTTTTCTTTGGGGATAGATGATTACGCCAGTGGAGTGGCTGTGTCTGGGAGCTATGCCTATGTGGGTTATGAGCAGGCTGGTTTATACATAGTCAATATCAGTAACCCTGAAGCGCCAGTGGAAGCCGGTTCTATTGATTTTCCTGGCTGGGTTAATGAGGTTGCCTTATCAATTGGTTATGCTTATGCGGTTGGGAACGGAGCCGGACTGCGTATTGTTTCAATAAGTGATCCATCTGAGCCAACGCAGGTCGGGACGGTTGATTTTACGGGCGTCGTAGAAAGCGTCGTTGTATCTGGGGATTACGCTTATGTGACGGATGTTGAGGTCGGTTTGCGTATTATCGATATTAGAGATCCTAGATCGCTAGATGAAATTAGCTTCTTAGAAACACCAGGTTATGCTGAAGGTATTGTTATTTCAGAAGATTATGTTTATATGGCTGATTCTGACGAAGGTTTACGCGTCATTGATGTAAGTAAACCTAGTCAACCAGTTGAAGTAGGCAGTAAAGATACGCCAGGATATGCATTACGTTTAGCGCTCCAAGGGGATTATGTCTATGTTACTGATGGTGAAGAGGGGTTATGCATAATGGATGTCAGCGATCCTGCTGATCCAAGAGAAATAGGTTCACTAAATACACCTGGTTATGCTAAAGATGTAGCTCTTTCTGACAACTACGCATATATTGCTGATGACACAGAGGGGTTGCGTATTATTGATATTAATGACCCTACATCACCACAAGAAGTGGGCTTTGTTGATGAAATTAGGCTTGCTCAGGGTGTTGCTATATCTGGAAACTACGTCTATATCGCTGGTGATGAGGATGGGATGTATATCATTGATGTTAGCGATCCTGCAGATCCTGAAATTGTTGGTTCCCTGGACACTCCTGGATCAGTGTACCATATTGCTATATTTGGGTACTATGCGTATATTTCGGATGGGGGAAGTGGCGTACGTGTGGTTGATATAACCGATCCGAGCGAGCCAGTTGAAGTAGGGTTTATTATTACCCCTGGTTGGGCATATGAGACCTGGCTTTCGAATAGATATGCCTATGTGGTTAATGGCGAAGAAGGTTTGGTGATCCTGGATTTATTGGGTTATCCAGTTTACTTACCAATGATCTTGCGATCGAATTAATATTTAATATGTTATTCGATTTGATTAGGATTTTCTTGTTGAAGGGTACGAATTCCGTTTCTAACTTGGTTTAGATAACGATCTAGTTCCATTTCCAGACGGGTGAGCGTGGAAAGAACATAATCATCAGCGTCTTTCTTGGTCTGTTCGACATCAAATTTGCCCTTTTCCAGAATTTGATCGGCGCGTGATTGAGCTGCTTGTACAATGGCATCTCTTTCAACCAGTTGCTCGCTTTTTTCGCGTGCGATCGCGATCTTGCGGTTGGCTTCTTCTTGTGCTTGGGCGATGATCCGATCGCGCTGAGCCAATAATTGTTGTGCCTTCTTAACCTCATCCGGTATGGCGACTCTCATTTGATCGATAATATCCAGCATACGATCTTCGTCAACTATCACATTATGTGTAAACCATAGTGGACGACTCTGGTTGAGAAGCTCCTCCAGTCGATCTACAAGATGTAAGATATCCATAACATGCCTCCCCGCCCGTGGGTAATTATTGGTTTAATAAAAAGATCGTACTTTCGCCGATTCACTGATTAATTCCTAATTGATTGTTAAATACTGTACGTGGTTTCAAAATTCTCCGCGCGTTTCAGTCTCTCAATGAGGTTGTAGGGACAACCTGCTGTTCGTCACCTAATTCTTGAAAACGGTTGTATAAAGCAATTTCAACATGTGGAGGTACCATACTACTGACATCGCCTTTTAAGGAAGCGATTTCTCGTACAGTCGTCGAAGAGAGAAATGTATGCTCTTCTGCCGTAATCAGGGCGACCACTTCGATATCATCTGCCAGGCGATGATTTGCAAGAGCCATTCGAAATTCGTATTCAAAATCCGAAAAAACACGTAATCCTCGTACAATGACCTGTGCGTTGTTTTTATAACAAAAGCCTACGGTAAGACCGCAATAGCCCTTGACTTGGATATTTGGGTAGCCCTTAAAGGCTTCTTTGACTAGTTCGATCCTTTCTTCAGGCGAAAACAACAAAGACTTTAAGGGTTTGTCATAAACCGCGATGATGAGTTCATCAAATAACCGAGCGGCCCTCTTGGCAATATCTATATGACCAAGATGGATTGGGTCAAATGTTCCTGGAAAAACTGCGCGTACATGTGCCATAATCTGCTTCGCTTTGCTCTATATGATGTCTGAATAAGTACTCTGCCATGAATGTTGCAATCTTGATGCCAGAAGTTGGTATTCTGGATTGGTTAGCTCCGGATCCTGTTCAAATATATATTTTGCTATCCGGCGTGCCTTTTCGATCAAGTGTACGTCGGTTAGCTTTGCCTGGTCGAGTTCATTAAAACCTGATTGACGGGTGCCTAAGAATTCACCAGGTCCGCGTTGTTCGAGATCTTTTTCAGCTAAGATGAAACCATCGTTAGTTTCTTTCATCACCTTCAAGCGTTCATTTTCTATTTGTTCACTAGAATCCGGGATTAATATACAGTAAGATTTTTCGCCCGCACGTCCTACCCTGCCGCGTAATTGGTGTAATTGAGCGAGCCCAAAACGATTAGCGCCTTCGATAATCATCACCGTTGCATTAGGGATATCTACACCGACTTCCACAACAGTTGTCGAAACAAGGATATTTAATTCACCTGCATGGAAAGAAGCCATTGCATGATCTTTTTCTTCAGCCGTCATTCTCCCGTGAATAAGCCCAACTTTCAGATCGGGAAAGATCTCACTCTTTAATCGTTCTTGTTCTTCAATGGCGGCTTTTGATTCTAAGTTTTCGCTTTCCTCAACCAAAGGGTAAATAATGAATGCTTGGTGTCCAGTTTTGACTTCTTGTCGGATCAGGTTATAGGCTTGTTCGCGTTGACGAGGTTTGATCACGTAAGTATCGACAGCTATTCTCCCGGGTGGCATTTCATCCATGACCGAAATATCAAGGTCGCCATAGACTGTCAATGCTAATGAGCGTGGGATCGGCGTTGCTGTCATCACCAAAAGATGAGGATTATGCCCTTTTTCGCGCAACAGAGTTCGCTGCCTTACGCCAAAGCGATGTTGTTCATCGACCACAACAAGTTGTAGATTATCAAATTGAACGGGTTGTTCGATCAATGCATGTGTACCGATCACAATCTTGATCCTACCATTCTCCAACCCAGCTCGTATCTCTCGTTTTTCTGATTCAGGTGTACTTCCTAACATAAGACGAATTTCGGATGGTTGTAGGAGTGCACTGTATGGAGAAATAGGATTGGTTAGATAGGCTAAGAAGTTTTGGTAATGCTGTTCCGCTAAGATGCTTGTAGGCGCCATAACTGCAGTCTGAGCGCCTTGTGTGCTGATGATATTTGCAGCGGTGATCGCGATGGCTGTTTTCCCCGAACCGACATCCCCTTGAAGTAAGCGATTCATAGGGTGACCTGATGATAGATCATTTCTCATTTCATTGATCGTGCGTTTTTGTGCTTGGGTGAGTGCGTAGGGGAAATGTTTAATTTGTTCATTGAGCCATTCATCTCTTATGGAGAATTTTTGTGCAGTAAGCTTTTCCCAATTCCTTTTCTGACCTAATACGCCTAACTGTAATAGCAGGATTTCATCGAAGGCGAACCGTTGTCGTGCCTCTTTTTCTTCTTCCCAGCTATCCGGATTATGTATTTGTACGAAAGCCGATGGAAGATCAATGACCTCAGCCATCTTACGTATATCTTCTGGAATATGATCAGGAACCCGTGGAGCCCAGTAGGCGACTGCCTTATTGATTTGCCTTCGTAACCATGCTTGGGATATTTTTGCTTTCAAATGGTAGAGGGGAATAATCCCAAACGTGTGAATTTGTTGCTGTTCTAATCTTTCCCATTCCGGATGATTCATTACTAGTTGACCAAGATATCGATCAATTTTCCCTGAAAGAGAGATTTGCATGCCTGGATGTAGCTTTTTCACTTGCCAGCTTTGGTTGAACCAGGTTACCTTTAATTTTCCGCTTCCATCACTAACCAATGCTTCTACGATTTCCCTTTGACCGCCTTTAATTGGTCTAATTTTAACCTTTTCGATCGTTCCAATCACTGTTAAGGTTTCGCCATACTCTAATCGATTGATCGGTTTGCACAAGCTGAAGTCATTATAGCGATAGGGAAAATAATAAAGAATATCACGTAACGTGTTTAACCCCAAACGGCTTAGAGCTTGTGCATATTTTCTTCCAACACCCTCAAGGACAGTGATAGGAGCATCTAGCTCGGTGATTTCATCGAGAATCGGTTCGACCTTTGTTCTTTTCTTTTGAGGAATGATTCCATTAGATGAAAGTCGATCGCTATGCATGGTAGGAGTTTCTTCGGATTCACTCTCGACTTCAATTTCAGGTTCGATCTCAAGCGCTTCTTTTTTATCAGGCTCTAACCTCCGAACAGCTTGTTGGATTGATGTGTGTTTCTCCTTCGCCTTAGGAATTCGAAAAGCTGACCCCAAATCAGAGCGTTGGATTCGACGAGCTAAACCTTCCAATGCTTCAGCGCGCGAGCTTTCTTTGAGCTTGGAATAATCGCGCACTCTTTCAATCACAGCTTGAATCAAATTTTCCGGTAATCCGTCTGTTCGAGCTTCAGCCTCCCAATGATCGAGGAGTCTTTCCAATCCGCCTAACACAGCATGATTATCATAACCGCGCTCAGCTTCCAATGCTAATATCTTTTGTAGCTTTTCAAGTGACGGTTTCATATGCTCTAATTATAATGGATTATTTGATCACTGTAGCAAAACCTAAACCATTTGGACCAACATGCGAGCCAATTACGGTGTTTACATTCACAATAAAAGGTTCCATTGGGGTTTCGATCGTGATATTGTTAAGAAATTCAATTGCATCCATTTCGGCGTTTGTGTGTAAGATTGCAAGCCTCTCAATTGGACCTAGACTCAATAGAAATTTCTTTAATTGTTCAATTCCTTTTTTACGCGTACGAGTAACGCCTAAGCTTAATACATTACCATACCTTAGCTCAATAAACGGTTTAATTCTTAATAGATTGCTTACACGCGCCTTTGCCCATGAAACTCGACCACTTCTCCTTACGTATTCGAGTGTGTCAAGCATGGCATATACTCTGGCGCGTTTACGTACATCCTCGATGATTTTTTGCACCATTTCTAGCGATGCGCCTCTTGCAGCTGCTTCAGCCGCAGCGAGTACTTGAAAGCCCAAGCCCAAGGTCAATTGTTGACTATCGATCACTTGCACGCGTTCGTAGAATGATTGTGCGGCTGATTTGGCAGTGTTATAGATACCACTTAATAATTTGGATGCGTGGATTGAGAAAATATACTGAAAGCCCTGCTGAAACAACTTTTCATATAGCTGTTGGTAAACGCCAATCGAAGCTGTACCAGTAGTTGGACTGGGCTTGATATTGGGTAGATCTCGATAAAACGCTTCACGCGTTATTTCTTTCCCATCCTCAAAAGATTTTCCTTTGATCATCAAAATATTAGGTACCACATGAATGGGATATTGGTCTAAATAGTTTCCGGGAATATCAGCAGTGCTATCAGTTACAAAGGCAATGTTCATGTTGATCCTATTTTCTTTTTAAGTCTTGAATCCCCTGATATCTTGATCATTCGATGGATATGATCAAATAATAATGAGGTTGACAGCCTTCTTGGATTTCGATTTCCTGATCGGGATATTTTTCTTGAATGAGATTTTCCAATATGGGAATATCCTTTTTAGGGAGATCAGCGCCATAGAAAAGGGTAATTAATTCATAGTCTTGTGCATGGGCTGCTTCAAGAATACCGAGACATGCTTCATCCAAGGATGAAGTTGATAAGACTAATTTCCCATTTAATAGTCCAATAACCTGTCCTTCTTCTACTTCGACTCCATCAATTTCGACGCTACGCGTAGCGATTGTAATTTCACCAGTCTGCACTTCTTCGATCGCTGCATTCATCTCATCTATGACGCTATCGAAATCACCACTTGGGATCAAACGCATCATGGCTGTTAACCCTTGGGGGATAGAGCTTGTGGGCACTACAGCAACTTTTTTGACGGAGAGCTCTGTCGCGCTTTTGGCAGTCAGAATGATATTCTTATTATTGGGCAAGATGATGATCTTATCGGTTGGCAGTTTTTCAAAGGCATGGATGATCTCTTGTGTGCTTGGATTCATCGTTTGTCCACCTTCTACAATCGCTGCCACACCTAAACTGGCAAACACACGCGAAATGCCCACGCCTGGTGAAACTGCGATCACAGCGATATGACCGGGTTGGATCGGAGTAATAGTCGGTTGAGTCCGGTTGCATCCTCCTTGCTGGTTTTCCATCTGATCGATCAGATTTTCAATGGCAACTTTCGTTACGACGCCCAAATCGCGAGTATAGTCAATCGGTTTATACAGGTTTTCAGTCGGTACATGAATATGCATACGGTATATACCATCACCTTCACCTACTTGAATGGAAGTCCCCATTTGTTCGAGGTTATCGTAAAAGATAGAAAGGTCTAACTCTTTTTGGGGGCGAAAATCTACCACAACCTCAAAATCTTGTCCTGGTTCAATTTGTTCCATAGTGTTAGCTAATGCCATTTCTGCAAGTGGCTTTACTTTAGCATCGGTAACATCTAGAACTTCACCGTTAATATAACGCAACATACCATCAAAAATAAAATAAAGCCCTTTTCCACCTGAATCAACCACATTTGCTTCCTTCAGGACTGGTAATAATTCTGGTGTCCGTTGTACGGAGGCATTAGCCTCTTCGACTAGCAATTCGAGCATTGATACCAGGTTATCAGTCACATCGAGTGCGCTTTCCGCCTTGGAAGCTAAGTCTTTGATCACTGTTAAGATCGTCCCTTCAACTGGTCGCACTACTCCTTTGTAGGCGGTATCCCGCGCTACGGTAATTGCTTTTACGAAGTTTGGTGTATCCATTGTCGGAAGGTTGTCGACAGAACGCGCAAAGCCACGCCAAATTTGGGAGAGGATCACACCAGAGTTACCCCGTGCACCCATTAGAGCGCCATGAGCGATTGTGTGCGCTATTTCCCCCAAGTTTTCTTCAGACGAATCTTTGACCTCATCGAATGCTGCTTGCATCGTCAGTACCATATTGGTGCCTGTATCACCGTCTGGTACTGGAAATACATTGAGTGAATTTACAATTTGTTGATTGGTACGTAACCAGGTGAGGCTGGCTTCAACAAGTTTTTTTAAGTCTTGTCCATTAATTTCTTTGTGAGTGAGATTGTCTTGGTGGTTATGTATTTGGGGATTTGCAGACATTAATTACTCTCCTGAAAACATATATTGAAAAGCGAAGCATACGGAGTATGAAATTGTGAAGTCAATTACTATGATCTTCATGCTTAATCCAGGCTGCTTATCCTCAAACCACGCACGTGTACATTGATCTCGTCTATAGGCATCCCCAAAGCTTTCTCGACATGATAGCGAACGGAATTCTTAACACTATTTGCTACCGATTTGATGCGAGTTCCGTATTCTATAATGACATACAAATCGATCTTGATTTGTTCACCATTGTAATTTACTTCAACACCGTGTGTTGGGTCTTTTACTAAAACTTGAGCTAATCCTTCCACGATATTCTTCGAGGTTAGTCCAACTAACCCATAAGATTGCAGAGCTGCGTGATAAGCAATGGCAGCGATAGCGCGTGGAGAGACATGAATACTACCAATAGGTTTAATTTCGTCAGTCATATTTTCCTCTGATTTGGCTGATTATACATTATTTTCTCAACATTGCTTGTAAATATATCCGAATTGTGGTAATATTATTCGGCTACCGAGCAAGCAGTATTGAAATTGAAATTTTAATTTACATCTACAAGTGCTGTACTTGGCGCTTATTTTTGATGGAAAGGAACTAATCATGGCGAAGTGTGAAATCTGTGGAAAAAAGACGACATTTGGACGTAATCGACCTTGGTCAAAGAAATCGACGCCACGGACTTTTCGCCCGAATCTTCAGACAGTAACCGTTTATGAAGATGGTCGCAAAGTACGAAAAGTTTTGTGTGCCAAGTGTATTCGCACATTGGTAAAGAGCTAAGTGAAGTAGCAGATAACGATTATTCTGATTCTTCCGATCTAAAATCACGGCGTTTGCCGTGATTTTCTTTATTAACTCGGCATGTTTATCATAATCGCAGCCCATTTCATTGACAAGGGTTTCATTATTTTTGCTTTTCAGTCTAGAGCGGTGGTTTAATAATATAAAAAACCCATAACCAGAAAGGGATCAACCCTCCTACTGCGATCAATGTCAGTAATGCCAGTAACCATGTCAACCAATCAAACTCACTCTCTTTTTGAGCTGTATTTATACCAGTATGATGCAATATCGGGATAGGCGAGGTATTGATCTTGGATTTGATTGGTGTGACTTTCGCTTCTTGTGACCT